>Ga0181402_1000296_pt1 | contig 18546 bp, 15 predicted proteins | sample 25SPOviralmetaG_FD_130131 | JGI IMG/M metagenome (GOLD analysis project Ga0181402, IMG submission 130131) | Marine viral communities from the oligotrophic San Pedro Time Series (SPOT) site, San Pedro Channel, CA, USA - 25 SPOT_SRF_2011-08-17 | ecosystem: Environmental > Aquatic > Marine > Strait...
CTATAAAATGTTATCAACAAAAAGAAGAACATTTAATTGAAGAATTCGGTGAAAAATCATATGAATATAATATTTATAAAAATGGAGATTTATTTAAAATATTACATAGATAAAGTAATGTCTAAGCAAAGCAAGCCTTCGGCAAAACCAGTTTCGTTAATCATTAAAAAATCGTCTAAACCAGAAAAGAAACTTATGGCGATTTTCACTTTAGAGAACGGGAGAAAAAAGACCACACATTTCGGGCAAGCATCTGCCCCTGACTATACCAAAACCAAAGATAAAGACCAAAGACAAAGATACTTAAAACGACATCGTCGGAATGAGAACTGGGAATCGCCGATGACGGCTGGCTCACTTTCTCGCCATATACTATGGGGGGCATCTACTAATAGAAAGGAAAATATATCATCGTTTAAACGAAAATTTAATCTGAAATAAATTAATATTCTTCTAACATTTTAATGAATTCATAACATCCATTCACAACTTTTTTACTTCTGAATAAATAATTGTCTTTATTATATTCTTTCTTTTTGTGTTTATTTTGTTTATTCCATTCTCTCTTATTTTTTTTATGTCTATTTTTATCAAATCCATTTAATTTATTCGTATTAACACAATCAATCTTGTTTATCCAGTATCTTTCCCGTTCTTTTCTATTTAATTCATTACAACTTTCTAATGAATGGATTTTACAATTGTCTAAATCTAATTTTTTACTACTACATTCATTTTTAAAATATCTATGACGAGTTAATCTTGTTTTTAAAGTTTGTTTAGTAGAACCAACATATTTTAAGTCATTAATATCTTCAATACAATATATTGTAACCATATCAATTTACTAACCCATAATATCTTTATGTGCCTTTCTCGCGGTAGTCTTGGGGTCTTTACGCATACGACTCATCATTTTCATACGATGAGACTTCATCTCTGATGCAGACATTCCATCTTTCTTCATTTTCGCCATATGTTTATTCAAATCTCCCTTTTGCTTATCAGAAAGTTTCTTTCCTTCACGCTTCTTCTTAGCTGGCGCTGGCGCTGGTGCTGGCGCTGGCTCTGGTTCTGGTGTATCATCTGAATAATCACTCATTTATACTATGTTAAATAAATTTATTCAGAATAAAAAAAAACGTATAATATAATATATGAATCAATACACTGATTTAAAAGTTATTGAATGTAATCGTCTTCATAGTGAAGAAGCAAAAAGTGGTAATAATGAAAATTTTGCTTTATGGACAAATAATTTACAAGATATTGTTCATTTAGATGCTGGTGATAAAGTATCCGTTTATGGAGCGATGATAAGTGAAAGGGGAGCTGGTCAGAGTTCTTCAATTGAAATAAAAGGTCAAAGTCTCGGGTTCTCAAAAGAATTTACATTCACAAAACAATCAAAATTTAATTATGATAATGATCCAGAACCAAGAGATATTATTTCTGGATTTGATACAATATTTATAAGGACTGTAAAAGAAACAAAAGAAATCAGAGATGATACTGGTTATTTTACTATGAGTTATTATATTCCAGCTAATGGTCATAATTATATAGATTTACCAAGAAGATATTGGACAGAACATCAAGATTTTGATGGTGCTGATATTGATGATTGGAATTTACACGATACATTATCAGAAGGAATGAGTTTATATGAACCTTTTAATCAGTCAAGACATATCAATGCCGTAGATAAATTTAATATTTATGATGAATTCTACCAGATATTCACTAATAATATTCTTGAAAAACAAAGCAAATTGAAAAAGGATAATTCAAGATATACAATAATGATGACACATGTCGCTTATTTTACTGAAGAAGCAGCATCCAATGGAGCAATAGTTTTCCCACCAGAATACCTGAGAGAACCAGAATATATGGAATATATAGTAGTTAGAGAATTAAAAGAAATTAAAGTCCCTTCTGGTTTTAATTCGCCAGAATATATAGCAAGTGAAGTAACAAGACAATTACAATCGGTAATTGAAGAAAATGATTTTATAACGAGATCTACTACCGATTTGGATGACAATCCAGATACTCCGGGTTTTCCAATCGCAGTCACTAAAACTTTTTCAACAGAAACTTATAAACCTTTTAATGTTGCGGCAACACTTTCATCTAATGTGCTCGGGAACGCGGGAGCATTAAACGATTTCCTTAATGCTTCAACTAATTTAAGTGATGGATGGGATTATCTTAAAAATTATCATATTGTTGCTTGTAAAAGACCAGAACTTTATGAAACTGGAAAAGCAATCAATCGCACTGGTTTGTTTGGAGACCTGAGCAGAACACTTGGTAGCACCGTAGCCGCATCAACATCCGGCGTCAGTCATATTGATATTGAAGTAAGTTATGATAATATAAATTTATTAAATAATTTCCGTAATTTTATTTTAGCACAAGAGAAATATCCAGAAGTATGGAAAATATTTAGTGATAGTAGAACTCCTTATAATGCGAGTGATACATTTGATAATTCAAGATGGATACATATTAATCGGTTTCCAAATGCTTCTATGACATTTTATACTGGAACTGATGCTGAAACTATAAAACAAAATTCCACACTTGGTTGGGGTGGATATAAACATTTTCCTTGGCAAGATACTGTCGGACAAGTAACAGTTCAATGTTCGAGTGTAATACTTCCTTTTCAATATGATAGTTCTCAAAAAGATGAATATTATAAATTACCCGATGAAAAATTAAAACAAAGGACTTATGGATGTTTTGGACGGTCTCCAAGTGGAAGAATAAGAATTTTTACAACTGAAAATAATGGTATTGGTTCTAATTTATTCAATTTAATTTATAATGCTTCTAATTTCATAGAAATTGGAAGAAAGATTGGATTTGATCAGCATTTTTCAGCACCCGGAGTGGGTTATATTTTACCTTGTGATGGTTTCGGTGGTTATGATACTGATACAAATGGTTCTGCGACTGAATTCAGCACGGCTGACGCAAATAATGGTTATAATCGTAATGCTACTAGTTATGGTGTTAATCTTGGACTCATAGCACCTGTAAATCAATTATATTTGGGAGCAACAGCACCAAGACTAAATTATTATGGAACACATTTTACTTTATCTGATTTACATACACCAATTAATTCTGGTAATTCAACTCGTGCTGGAAATCCTTTCGAAACTTCTTATGTAAGAGAAGCACTTACAGAAAGTGATGTTGTTTATGTAATTAATCCAAGAGAACAATATATTGATTTGACACCAGCAAGAAAACCTTATGTTCTTACACCACCAACAAATCCCGATGCTAAAAATGCTCAAACACAATTAAATTTTAATTTAGAACCATGGAGAATTTATGATTCATTAACTGGTGTTATGATTGAAGATTTTAATTTAACAGAAGATGAATGGACTAATACATTATGGGATATTCTTGGTTTCTCATATAAACAATTTAATAGCACAACACATACAAGATTATCTTTTGTTGGTGCGAATAATAAAAATGATTTATCAATCGTTGCTACTAATGCTGAAATAAATGAAGGAGACACAAAAATATATAAACAAAATTTATATGGAACTCCTTTGTTTAAAAATATGATTGCTCTTCCCGGATTAATTACTAATCCACTTGATAATACTAAAGACATGCGATTATATCCTGAAATCAGACAAAAAACTCAAAGTGTTCAAATTGTTGCTGATAATTTACCAACAAGAATGATACGGGGATATTATACTATTCGCTCAAATATGCTACAAGATTCGCCTTTTGTCGGTGGTAAAGTTAATAATACAGTAATGCCAATTATCGGTATGGTTGATAAAATTAATGGTGATGGAGATTTCTACTTCGGTCAAGAATCATCTTTACAATTCACTATAACAAGACCATTAAGGTTAGCAAGTATTACTTGTAGTCTCCATGACCCCGACGGGAGCTATGCAAGATGTTCTGACCAATCAGCAGTATTATTTAAAGTTCAAAAAGATAGAAGAGTCACTTTTAATGTTGCTGAAGAATTAATACAAGAACAACAACAACAACAACAGAAAAAATAAAAATTTGATTTCATATATAAAATATTCTATTATATATATAAAATGAGTATTAGTGTTAAAAATGCGTGTAAGCCACTTCTTGCTGAACTGGACAGAAAAGACCTTTTAAGATTTATTAAGAAAGAAATAGTTGATCTAAAAGCAGATGATAAAGTTAATGAAATTACAGCAGAACTAGTCATCAAAAATTTAATGGAAAGATATCCCGAAAATACTTACACACCACCACCAAAAAAAGAGATTAAATGGAAGAAACATCAGCAACAGTATGTTGGTCAGCATCCGCTTCAGTAGATGTCTTAAAACAACTTCTATCAAGCAATAACATATATTTATCTGGAAATTTCTTTTTGAATTCTTCTACTCTGTCTTGCTTCTTATAATAATAATAACTATTTCTACATTTGATATATTCTTTATCATTTTGATAAGTATTTTTTTTCTTATCTTTATTTTTATGATAATGTTCCTTTGCTCTGGCACGATTCTTTAATTTGAATTCTTCTGTATCTTTAATCTTATCATACTTTTCTTTATTTTTTTCTCTTCTCTGTTTATACAATTTGAGAATATGTTGAATTTCCTTTTCATTATAAATTTGTTCTGACATTTTATATTTTATACATAGAAATTTTTTAAATATTTAACGTAAAATACTTTTCAGAATATCTTTTAATTCATCGCTAATTTCAATATTAATTTTATTTTCATCTTTAGCGAATTGTAATTTATCAATTGTATTACCGCCGTGCTGAACACATAACATTACTTTACTAACATCTGTTATACCGACTTTACTTTCATATCCAGTGAATATATTTGCTCCTTCACCCCGAGATCCATCTGAAAATTTACAAGATGCTCTAAACCATTTTTTAGTCGCCATAATTGTTGCTTCGTGAATTAATCTTTTAGTATTACCACAATCAATAGCATGAACACTAAAATCATTATCATACATACAAAATATCATTTTATCAGAACCAACACAACCAGATTTATTTTGTTTTAATACTGAATAACTATATGATATAGCTGTCGGTAAATATACATCATCACTATCAAAAAACATAAAAGTTTTAGTTTCACACGCTTTAATTAAATCATTCCTTTTTTTTCCGATACTTCTTCTCGGTTTTCCAGTAATATACTCAACCTTGATTGGATGTAATGCTTCCTTAAATTGATTTAAAATTTCATCGGTTTTAATGAATCGTTCGTCAGTAAATGCTGTATCATCGTCAATGATAAGACGAAGATGTTCGTGGGGATAATTTTGAGACTTCAGATTCATTACAACCAAAGGTAAAAACTCGGAGCGTTTCCATACAGGCATCAGAATAGTGATATCTGCTATTTCATTGGCACAATCGCTCATTTATAATTAAAAATATAAAAAAAATATTTTACCATAACCAACCTTTTTCTGGTTTAACATATTCTTCTTCTTCATTTTTTTCTTTTTCTTCTTTTAATTGTTCTCTAACTTCTAATTTTCTAATATAATTTTTGATATGAATCATGTCTGATTTTAACTGACTAATATCATCTTTAATTACTTCTATTGGTTTTCTCGCTTCAAGTCGTTTATCCATATCTTCAATTATCTTGCGACAAACCAGTGTATCAGACATTACTAATATCTTATAGAATTTAAAAATCATATCAGAAAAATAATTTATCAATTCTATTTTCATTTTATATATCCTTTTATTTTTTTTTTACGAAGTTTTTCCGCTAAATCTTTATCAGCAGTCTTATATGTTTTACCTTTCATAACGAATGAGTATATTCTACCAAATCCCCATTGCTCAGCTGATTTTACTGAAGGGCGAACTGCTGATCTATTTGTTTTGAATGCTCCGATACCACGATCAAAGACATCATTTAAAATACTCATCGGTATTCCAGTTAATTTTGAAATATCTTTTTTACTATTCGCTTGATTTTTCGGTTGTTTATACTTCATATTAAACTTCTGCTTATTCGTAAGAACCATTTATTTTATCATACAAAATAATTTATTACATAAAATAAATATGTCTGATAACGGACAAACAGAACCATTGATAGAGATGGATAGTATGTCAGTAGATCAATTCGCAGGAGCTGTCGTATTGATACTCGGTGCTATCGGTTCATTATTATTAGTTATATGGCAGAGCAGATGTGCTTGTCGTTGCAGAATTGGTTTATCAGAAAATTGTTATTTATTTGATTGTGAAAGAAGACCACCAAATGAAGAAGAATTAAAAACTCTTGCTGATGAAGCAAAAGAGATGAAATCTAAACAAGAAAGAATAAATAAAAAAGAAGAAAAAATACTTGACAAAGAAGATGAAATATTAGATGAAGTTGAATCTCAAAAATCAAAAGAAAAAAATGAAGAAGAAGAAGAATTGTCAAATATTATTTGACCTTTTCAAAATTAGAGAAATATATTCTTGACAAATAATTATCTGAAACAAAAAAATAGAATTTTCAGAAAAGTCAAATATTATTTGACCTTACTTTGATTTATACTTTTTCTTTCTCAGAATTGGTTTATCTCCACTCCGTTTTAGTTTTTCCCTTGCGTCTGCTTTATGATCCCAATGTCCGTGTTTTTTTAAACCAGCAACCAGCTGAGATTTATTCATAGTTAATTTAATCTCTGGTTTATTAAGTTTTTTTTCTCTAACATATGCTTTCAACTCTGGAAGAGTAGATTTAGAATTTGGTTTCGGCATCTATATACATATACATTTATATTATTTATTGTTATATATTAATCAAAATATAAAATAATTGGATCATCTTCTGTAGCATAACGAATAGTTAATTTAAAATTAACTAGTTTCTTTGTTTTTTGTTTTTGGTCTAAATCTTTCTGAACTTGTGGAGATATTAATGGTTTAAAATTTAATCCACCCATTTTTGGATCTTGATTCATCAAACGACAACATCTACGAACACTCGGTATATCCCCAAATTGTTTAATGTAATCCATATCATCAATCAATTCTTTTTGATAATTATAATTAGTAATCGTCAAATCATAATCACTTTTACAATATTGAATAATCTTTTTACATATCATCATTACATTTTGTTTTTCTTTTATACTGAGTATTTTCTTTGGATTTTTGTTTTCAAGATAAAATATTAAGCTATCTTTATTTTTAATCTTATAAAAATTATCTTTTATTTTTAGTTGCTTTTTTAAACATTCTTTAAATTTATCATGAATATCCTTTTTATTGTCTTGATGTGAATGAACAATTGGTAAATCTAAATCATTAATTAAATCGATCAAATCAGTTTTACTATGTGATTTATCTATTATCATATATTTAAAGACAAATATTTTATTTTTTCTTCTTACACTTATCTTTCAGTACTGGATTTAATCCATCTTTCTTTTTTCTCAAAAACAATAAATCTGGATAAGTATTCATCAAAATATCCATATCTTGATTAATTTTCTCTTGTCTGCTTGGATCACTTTGTGCTCCCCCAGCATTCTTCTTAAAATTAGTTTTAGCTGCGTAATGGTTTAACCGAACCGAACCACCGAACAATTGATAAGATCTAATACTTCTTTCATAATCATCAATATTAGTGACATTTAATTTATTCATTTGTTTATCATTAATAAACCCAAAAAAATTACCAATAATGAATTTGTAATCATATGTTATTGGTTTCGCATTTTTCATAAAGAATGGATTTCCTTGAACTGGATACAATCCCCAAAGTTTTAGCGAATGCTTAGAGCATTCATCAAAACCCAGTTGAACGAGAGATTTTAAATTTTCTACGGGAACTAGTTTCCCAGTATTTTCATCATATTTTCTGACAATTTCAATATCATCATCTAATGATAATATTTTTTCACCTTGATCATAATAATCAAATATAAATTCTCTGACTTCCTTTAATCCTTTCACAGCTATAATGATATTTATTCCTTCTGGAACAACAGATTTATATTTTTCATATTCTTCTTCATTTGCTACAAATAAATCAATTTCATTTGGTTTATATCCACCATTCAGCAAAACCTTGACGGATTTTTGATTGATAGTTTCATGTCGTTGATAAGATGCTATACAAATTTTAACCATATAATTATTTTATTATGATTAATATAATTATATGGAAGAACTAACTAATTATTTATTGAAGTTTGATTATCCGAAAAATCACAACAGAAAAAATATATTAAACGAAGGTGATAAAAGTTATTACGGATTTGTTCTTGGAAAAATAAAAAGTTGGGCACACAAAGATGCAGGAGAGACTGGTCATCAAATTAGAGATAGTAGAAGAACTAATTACAAAAAATATCAGAAAGTTTATGAATTAGCAAATGAAGTCGGCAAAGATTTAGAATATACTACAATTCAGTTTAACAAAAATTATCAGTGTGCTAAACATATTGATGGTAATAATGTCGGGATTTCAACGATTATTGGTTTCGGTAATTATGAAGGCGGGGAACTATTGATTTATTTTGATGGGGAAGATTCACCACCGACAGCTATAGACATAAAAAATAAATTCTATAAATTTAATGGAAGTCTCTATTATCACGAAGTTGCTCCTTTTACAGGGGAAAGGCATACATTAGTTTTTTATTCAGTTTAATATGCTTCAAAGAAATCCCAACCTGAAAACATAATGTATTCTAAACTATCTTTGAGAGCATCAGCCCCATCGTCTTTTAATAGATGCTCATCCCCAGTTATTCTGATAGTTTCATGTAATATTTTCCAGATACGTTCAAAGTCTTCCCTTGTGAAATCATCACAGCCATCATCTGGTCGTTTAAGTTCGTATAGATTATCTCCGTATTCTTCTTTGTGAATTATGAAAAGGTCATTAATGATATCATAAAATTCTTCATCGTGTATGAAGTATCCCCACACTCTCCACGTTGGCGACTCCTTACCATCCCCAAATTTAAGCGAGTAGCGGTTTTTCGGTGGCGATGGATGTAATTTCTCTAATGTTCCCATAATTTCCTTATATTCTTCTATGGACTTGTGATTACGAGTAAATCCCCTTGTGTGTGGGCGAAAGAAATATCCCATATTGTTCTTTGATTATTGTTCTGTTTATTGTAATCAATCAATCTTAAACTGGAAATCAAATTTTTTAGTGAATGGTTCAGTTTGAGAACAATTATTGTTCTGATTTTTAGATTTATGTGAAAAAATAAATAAATTAATTAATTTATTTATTTTTTCACATAAATCTAAAAATCAGAACAATAATTGTTCTCAAACTGAACCATTCACTAAAAAATTTGATTTCCAGTTTAAGATTGATTGATTACAATAAACAGAACAATAATCAAAGAACAATATGGGATATTTCTTTCGCCCACACACAAGGGGATTTACTCGTAATCACAAGTCCATAGAAGAATATAAGGAAATTATGGGAACATTAGAGAAATTACATCCATCGCCACCGAAAAACCGCTACTCGCTTAAATTTGGGGATGGTAAGGAGTCGCCAACGTGGAGAGTGTGGGGATACTTCATACACGATGAAGAATTTTATGATATCATTAATGACCTTTTCATAATTCACAAAGAAGAATACGGAGATAATCTATACGAACTTAAACGACCAGATGATGGCTGTGATGATTTCACAAGGGAAGACTTTGAACGTATCTGGAAAATATTACATGAAACTATCAGAATAACTGGGGATGAGCATCTATTAAAAGACGATGGGGCTGATGCTCTCAAAGATAGTTTAGAATACATTATGTTTTCAGGTTGGGATTTCTTTGAAGCATATTAAACTGAATAAAAAACTAATGTATGCCTTTCCCCTGTAAAAGGAGCAACTTCGTGATAATAGAGACTTCCATTAAATTTATAGAATTTATTTTTTATGTCTATAGCTGTCGGTGGTGAATCTTCCCCATCAAAATAAATCAATAGTTCCCCGCCTTCATAATTACCGAAACCAATAATCGTTGAAATCCCGACATTATTACCATCAATATGTTTAGCACACTGATAATTTTTGTTAAACTGAATTGTAGTATATTCTAAATCTTTGCCGACTTCATTTGCTAATTCATAAACTTTCTGATATTTTTTGTAATTAGTTCTTCTACTATCTCTAATTTGATGACCAGTCTCTCCTGCATCTTTGTGTGCCCAACTTTTTATTTTTCCAAGAACAAATCCGTAATAACTTTTATCACCTTCGTTTAATATATTTTTTCTGTTGTGATTTTTCGGATAATCAAACTTCAATAAATAATTAGTTAGTTCTTCCATATAATTATATTAATCATAATAAAATAATTATATGGTTAAAATTTGTATAGCATCTTATCAACGACATGAAACTATCAATCAAAAATCCGTCAAGGTTTTGCTGAATGGTGGATATAAACCAAATGAAATTGATTTATTTGTAGCAAATGAAGAAGAATATGAAAAATATAAATCTGTTGTTCCAGAAGGAATAAATATCATTATAGCTGTGAAAGGATTAAAGGAAGTCAGAGAATTTATATTTGATTATTATGATCAAGGTGAAAAAATATTATCATTAGATGATGATATTGAAATTGTCAGAAAATATGATGAAAATACTGGGAAACTAGTTCCCGTAGAAAATTTAAAATCTCTCGTTCAACTGGGTTTTGATGAATGCTCTAAGCATTCGCTAAAACTTTGGGGATTGTATCCAGTTCAAGGAAATCCATTCTTTATGAAAAATGCGAAACCAATAACATATGATTACAAATTCATTATTGGTAATTTTTTTGGGTTTATTAATGATAAACAAATGAATAAATTAAATGTCACTAATATTGATGATTATGAAAGAAGTATTAGATCTTATCAATTGTTCGGTGGTTCGGTTCGGTTAAACCATTACGCAGCTAAAACTAATTTTAAGAAGAATGCTGGGGGAGCACAAAGTGATCCAAGCAGACAAGAGAAAATTAATCAAGATATGGATATTTTGATGAATACTTATCCAGATTTATTGTTTTTGAGAAAAAAGAAAGATGGATTAAATCCAGTACTGAAAGATAAGTGTAAGAAGAAAAAATAAAATATTTGTCTTTAAATATATGATAATAGATAAATCACATAGTAAAACTGATTTGATCGATTTAATTAATGATTTAGATTTACCAATTGTTCATTCACATCAAGACAATAAAAAGGATATTCATGATAAATTTAAAGAATGTTTAAAAAAGCAACTAAAAATAAAAGATAATTTTTATAAGATTAAAAATAAAGATAGCTTAATATTTTATCTTGAAAACAAAAATCCAAAGAAAATACTCAGTATAAAAGAAAAACAAAATGTAATGATGATATGTAAAAAGATTATTCAATATTGTAAAAGTGATTATGATTTGACGATTACTAATTATAATTATCAAAAAGAATTGATTGATGATATGGATTACATTAAACAATTTGGGGATATACCGAGTGTTCGTAGATGTTGTCGTTTGATGAATCAAGATCCAAAAATGGGTGGATTAAATTTTAAACCATTAATATCTCCACAAGTTCAGAAAGATTTAGACCAAAAACAAAAAACAAAGAAACTAGTTAATTTTAAATTAACTATTCGTTATGCTACAGAAGATGATCCAATTATTTTATATTTTGATTAATATATAACAATAAATAATATAAATGTATATGTATATAGATGCCGAAACCAAATTCTAAATCTACTCTTCCAGAGTTGAAAGCATATGTTAGAGAAAAAAAACTTAATAAACCAGAGATTAAATTAACTATGAATAAATCTCAGCTGGTTGCTGGTTTAAAAAAACACGGACATTGGGATCATAAAGCAGACGCAAGGGAAAAACTAAAACGGAGTGGAGATAAACCAATTCTGAGAAAGAAAAAGTATAAATCAAAGTAAGGTCAAATAATATTTGACTTTTCTGAAAATTCTATTTTTTTGTTTCAGATAATTATTTGTCAAGAATATATTTCTCTAATTTTGAAAAGGTCAAATAATATTTGACAATTCTTCTTCTTCTTCATTTTTTTCTTTTGATTTTTGAGATTCAACTTCATCTAATATTTCATCTTCTTTGTCAAGTATTTTTTCTTCTTTTTTATTTATTCTTTCTTGTTTAGATTTCATCTCTTTTGCTTCATCAGCAAGAGTTTTTAATTCTTCTTCATTTGGTGGTCTTCTTTCACAATCAAATAAATAACAATTTTCTGATAAACCAATTCTGCAACGACAAGCACATCTGCTCTGCCATATAACTAATAATAATGAACCGATAGCACCGAGTATCAATACGACAGCTCCTGCGAATTGATCTACTGACATACTATCCATCTCTATCAATGGTTCTGTTTGTCCGTTATCAGACATATTTATTTTATGTAATAAATTATTTTGTATGATAAAATAAATGGTTCTTACGAATAAGCAGAAGTTTAATATGAAGTATAAACAACCGAAAAATCAAGCGAATAGTAAAAAAGATATTTCAAAATTAACTGGAATACCGATGAGTATTTTAAATGATGTCTTTGATCGTGGTATCGGAGCATTCAAAACAAATAGATCAGCAGTTCGCCCTTCAGTAAAATCAGCTGAGCAATGGGGATTTGGTAGAATATACTCATTCGTTATGAAAGGTAAAACATATAAGACTGCTGATAAAGATTTAGCGGAAAAACTTCGTAAAAAAAAAATAAAAGGATATATAAAATGAAAATAGAATTGATAAATTATTTTTCTGATATGATTTTTAAATTCTATAAGATATTAGTAATGTCTGATACACTGGTTTGTCGCAAGATAATTGAAGATATGGATAAACGACTTGAAGCGAGAAAACCAATAGAAGTAATTAAAGATGATATTAGTCAGTTAAAATCAGACATGATTCATATCAAAAATTATATTAGAAAATTAGAAGTTAGAGAACAATTAAAAGAAGAAAAAGAAAAAAATGAAGAAGAAGAATATGTTAAACCAGAAAAAGGTTGGTTATGGTAAAATATTTTTTTTATATTTTTAATTATAAATGAGCGATTGTGCCAATGAAATAGCAGATATCACTATTCTGATGCCTGTATGGAAACGCTCCGAGTTTTTACCTTTGGTTGTAATGAATCTGAAGTCTCAAAATTATCCCCACGAACATCTTCGTCTTATCATTGACGATGATACAGCATTTACTGACGAACGATTCATTAAAACCGATGAAATTTTAAATCAATTTAAGGAAGCATTACATCCAATCAAGGTTGAGTATATTACTGGAAAACCGAGAAGAAGTATCGGAAAAAAAAGGAATGATTTAATTAAAGCGTGTGAAACTAAAACTTTTATGTTTTTTGATAGTGATGATGTATATTTACCGACAGCTATATCATATAGTTATTCAGTATTAAAACAAAATAAATCTGGTTGTGTTGGTTCTGATAAAATGATATTTTGTATGTATGATAATGATTTTAGTGTTCATGCTATTGATTGTGGTAATACTAAAAGATTAATTCACGAAGCAACAATTATGGCGACTAAAAAATGGTTTAGAGCATCTTGTAAATTTTCAGATGGATCTCGGGGTGAAGGAGCAAATATATTCACTGGATATGAAAGTAAAGTCGGTATAACAGATGTTAGTAAAGTAATGTTATGTGTTCAGCACGGCGGTAATACAATTGATAAATTACAATTCGCTAAAGATGAAAATAAAATTAATATTGAAATTAGCGATGAATTAAAAGATATTCTGAAAAGTATTTTACGTTAAATATTTAAAAAATTTCTATGTATAAAATATAAAATGTCAGAACAAATTTATAATGAAAAGGAAATTCAACATATTCTCAAATTGTATAAACAGAGAAGAGAAAAAAATAAAGAAAAGTATGATAAGATTAAAGATACAGAAGAATTCAAATTAAAGAATCGTGCCAGAGCAAAGGAACATTATCATAAAAATAAAGATAAGAAAAAAAATACTTATCAAAATGATAAAGAATATATCAAATGTAGAAATAGTTATTATTATTATAAGAAGCAAGACAGAGTAGAAGAATTCAAAAAGAAATTTCCAGATAAATATATGTTATTGCTTGATAGAAGTTGTTTTAAGACATCTACTGAAGCGGATGCTGACCAACATACTGTTGCTGATGTTTCTTCCATTTAATCTCTTTTTTTGGTGGTGGTGTGTAAGTATTTTCGGGATATCTTTCCATTAAATTTTTGATGACTAGTTCTGCTGTAATTTCATTAACTTTATCATCTGCTTTTAGATCAACTATTTCTTTCTTAATAAATCTTAAAAGGTCTTTTCTGTCCAGTTCAGCAAGAAGTGGCTTACACGCATTTTTAACACTAATACTCATTTTATATATATAATAGAATATTTTATATATGAAATCAAATTTTTATTTTTTCTGTTGTTGTTGTTGTTGTTCTTGTATTAATTCTTCAGCAACATTAAAAGTGACTCTTCTATCTTTTTGAACTTTAAATAATACTGCTGATTGGTCAGAACATCTTGCATAGCTCCCGTCGGGGTCATGGAGACTACAAGTAATACTTGCTAACCTTAATGGTCTTGTTATAGTGAATTGTAAAGATGATTCTTGACCGAAGTAGAAATCTCCATCACCATTAATTTTATCAACCATACCGATAATTGGCATTACTGTATTATTAACTTTACCACCGACAAAAGGCGAATCTTGTAGCATATTTGAGCGAATAGTATAATATCCCCGTATCATTCTTGTTGGTAAATTATCAGCAACAATTTGAACACTTTGAGTTTTTTGTCTGATTTCAGGATATAATCGCATGTCTTTAGTATTATCAAGTGGATTAGTAATTAATCCGGGAAGAGCAATCATATTTTTAAACAAAGGAGTTCCATATAAATTTTGTTTATATATTTTTGTGTCTCCTTCATTTATTTCAGCATTAGTAGCAACGATTGATAAATCATTTTTATTATTCGCACCAACAAAAGATAATCTTGTATGTGTTGTGCTATTAAATTGTTTATATGAGAAACCAAGAATATCCCATAATGTATTAGTCCATTCATCTTCTGTTAAATTAAAATCTTCAATCATAACACCAGTTAATGAATCATAAATTCTCCATGGTTCTAAATTAAAATTTAATTGTGTTTGAGCATTTTTAGCATCGGGATTTGTTGGTGGTGTAAGAACATAAGGTTTTCTTGCTGGTGTCAAATCAATATATTGTTCTCTTGGATTAATTACATAAACAACATCACTTTCTGTAAGTGCTTCTCTTACATAAGAAGTTTCGAAAGGATTTCCAGCACGAGTTGAATTACCAGAATTAATTGGTGTATGTAAATCAGATAAAGTAAAATGTGTTCCATAATAATTTAGTCTTGGTGCTGTTGCTCCCAAATATAATTGATTTACAGGTGCTATGAGTCCAAGATTAACACCATAACTAGTAGCATTACGATTATAACCATTATTTGCGTCAGCCGTGCTGAATTCAGTCGCAGAACCATTTGTATCAGTATCATAACCACCGAAACCATCACAAGGTAAAATATAACCCACTCCGGGTGCTGAAAAATGCTGATCAAATCCAATCTTTCTTCCAATTTCTATGAAATTAGAAGCATTATAAATTAAATTGAATAAATTAGAACCAATACCATTATTTTCAGTTGTAAAAATTCTTATTCTTCCACTTGGAGACCGTCCAAAACATCCATAAGTCCTTTGTTTTAATTTTTCATCGGGTAATTTATAATATTCATCTTTTTGAGAACTATCATATTGAAAAGGAAGTATTACACTCGAACATTGAACTGTTACTTGTCCGACAGTATCTTGCCAAGGAAAATGTTTATATCCACCCCAACCAAGTGTGGAATTTTGTTTTATAGTTTCAGCATCAGTTCCAGTATAAAATGTCATAGAAGCATTTGGAAACCGATTAATATGTATCCATCTTGAATTATCAAATGTATCACTCGCATTATAAGGAGTTCTACTATCACTAAATATTTTCCATACTTCTGGATATTTCTCTTGTGCTAAAATAAAATTACGGAAATTATTTAATAAATTTATATTATCATAACTTACTTCAATATCAATATGACTGACGCCGGATGTTGATGCGGCTACGGTGCTACCAAGTGTTCTGCTCAGGTCTCCAAACAAACCAGTGCGATTGATTGCTTTTCCAGTTTCATAAAGTTCTGGTCTTTTACAAGCAACAATATGATAATTTTTAAGATAATCCCATCCATCACTTAAATTAGTTGAAGCATTAAGGAAATCGTTTAATGCTCCCGCGTTCCCGAGCACATTAGATGAAAGTGTTGCCGCAACATTAAAAGGTTTATAAGTTTCTGTTGAAAAAGTTTTAGTGACTGCGATTGGAAAACCCGGAGTATCTGGATTGTCATCCAAATCGGTAGTAGATCTCGTTATAAAATCATTTTCTTCAATTACCGATTGTAATTGTCTTGTTACTTCACTTGCTATATATTCTGGCGAATTAAAACCAGAAGGGACTTTAATTTCTTTTAATTCTCTAACTACTATATATTCCATATATTCTGGTTCTCTCAGGTATTCTGGTGGGAAAACTATTGCTCCATTGGATGCTGCTTCTTCAGTAAAATAAGCGACATGTGTCATCATTATTGTATATCTTGAATTATCCTTTTTCAATTTGCTTTGTTTTTCAAGAATATTATTAGTGAATATCTGGTAGAATTCATCATAAATATTAAATTTATCTACGGCATTGATATGTCTTGACTGATTAAAAGGTTCATATAAACTCATTCCTTCTGATAATGTATCGTGTAAATTCCAATCATCAATATCAGCACCATCAAAATCTTGATGTTCTGTCCAATATCTTCTTGGTAAATCTATATAATTATGACCATTAGCTGGAATATAATAACTCATAGTAAAATAACCAGTATCATCTCTGATTTCTTTTGTTTCTTTTACAGTCCTTATAAATATTGTATCAAATCCAGAAATAATATCTCTTGGTTCTGGATCATTATCATAATTAAATTTTGATTGTTTTGTGAATGTAAATTCTTTTGAGAACCCGAGACTTTGACCTTTTATTTCAATTGAAGAACTCTGACCAGCTCCCCTTTCACTTATCATCGCTCCATAAACGGATACTTTATCACCAGCATCTAAATGAACAATATCTTGTAAATTATTTGTCCATAAAGCAAAATTTTCATTATTACCACTTTTTGCTTCTTCACTATGAAGACGATTACATTCAATAACTTTTAAATCAGTGTATTGATTCATATATTATATTATACGTTTTTTTTTATTCTGAATAAATTTATTTAACATAGTATAAATGAGTGATTATTCAGATGATACACCAGAACCAGAGCCAGCGCCAGCACCAGCGCCAGCGCCAGCTAAGAAGAAGCGTGAAGGAAAGAAACTTTCTGATAAGCAAAAGGGAGATTTGAATAAACATATGGCGAAAATGAAGAAAGATGGAATGTCTGCATCAGAGATGAAGTCTCATCGTATGAAAATGATGAGTCGTATGCGTAAAGACCCCAAGACTACCGCGAGAAAGGCACATAAAGATATTATGGGTTAGTAAATTGATATGGTTACAATATATTGTATTGAAGATATTAATGACTTAAAATATGTTGGTTCTACTAAACAAACTTTAAAAACAAGATTAACTCGTCATAGATATTTTAAAAATGAATGTAGTAGTAAAAAATTAGATTTAGACAATTGTAAAATCCATTCATTAGAAAGTTGTAATGAATTAAATAGAAAAGAACGGGAAAGATACTGGATAAACAAGATTGATTGTGTTAATACGAATAAATTAAATGGATTTGATAAAAATAGACATAAAAAAAATAAGAGAGAATGGAATAAACAAAATAAACACAAAAAGAAAGAATATAATAAAGACAATTATTTATTCAGAAGTAAAAAAGTTGTGAATGGATGTTATGAATTCATTAAAATGTTAGAAGAATATTAATTTATTTCAGATTAAATTTTCGTTTAAACGATGATATATTTTCCTTTCTATTAGTAGATGCCCCCCATAGTATATGGCGAGAAAGTGAGCCAGCCGTCATCGGCGATTCCCAGTTCTCATTCCGACGATGTCGTTTTAAGTATCTTTGTCTTTGGTCTTTATCTTTGGTTTTGGTATAGTCAGGGGCAGATGCTTGCCCGAAATGTGTGGTCTTTTTTCTCCCGTTCTCTAAAGTGAAAATCGCCATAAGTTTCTTTTCTGGTTTAGACGATTTTTTAATGATTAACGAAACTGGTTTTGCCGAAGGCTTGCTTTGCTTAGACATTACTTTATCTATGTAATATTTTAAATAAATCTCCATTTTTATAAATATTATATTCATATGATTTTTCACCGAATTCTTCAATTAAATGTTCTTCTTTTTGTTGATAACATTTTATAG
>Ga0181402_1000298_pt1 | contig 18307 bp, 19 predicted proteins | sample 25SPOviralmetaG_FD_130131 | JGI IMG/M metagenome (GOLD analysis project Ga0181402, IMG submission 130131) | Marine viral communities from the oligotrophic San Pedro Time Series (SPOT) site, San Pedro Channel, CA, USA - 25 SPOT_SRF_2011-08-17 | ecosystem: Environmental > Aquatic > Marine > Strait...
GTTAATGTTATTTCAAAAGGATAAAAATATTCTTTGTATTGCAACAAAGCAAGAAACTGCTAAAAACATGGTTACAAAGGTAAAATTTATGTATGAAAATTTACCTTCATGGCTTAAAGTAGATGCTGCAGAAAATAATAAATTAAATTTAAGATTAAAAAATGGATCTCAAATCAAAGCAACATCAGCTTCAAGTGATGCGGGTAGATCAGAAGCAGTATCTTTGCTATTAATTGATGAGGCAGCTTTTATTGATAATATTGGAGAAATTTGGGCTTCAGCTCAACAAACATTAGCAACTGGTGGTGGGTGTATAGCATTATCTACTCCTTATGGTACAGGTAATTGGTTTCATCAAACATGGACTCGAGCAGAATCAGCGGAAAATGAATTTTTACCTATTAAACTTCCATGGTTTGTACACCCTGAAAGAGATCAAAAATGGAGAGATAGACAGGATGAATTATTAGGAGATCCTAGAATGGCAGCCCAGGAATGTGATTGTGATTTTAGTACTTCTGGTGATATTGTATTTTATCCTGAATATATAGATTTTTATGAACAAACTTATATTAAAGACCCTTTAGAAAAAAGAGGAGCTGACCAAAATTTATGGGTTTGGGAATCACCTGATTATACACGAGATTATATTATTGTTGCTGATGTGTCTAGAGGTGATGGAAAAGATTATTCGGCATGTCATGTAATTGATGTAGAAAATAACGTTCAAGTAGCAGAATATAAAGGTCAATTAGGCACAAAAGAATATGGTCATTTATTAGTAGGTTTAGCTACTGAATATAATGAAGCAATGTTAGTAATAGAAAATGCTAATATAGGATGGGCAACAATACAAGTTGCTATAGATAGGGGATATCAAAATCTTTATTATTCACAAAAGAGTGACTCCCCAAATGCTGATTCGTATTTTGACAAATATCAGGACCATTCAAAAATGGTTCCTGGTTTTACTATGTCATCTAGAACAAGACCTATGGTAATAGGTAAATTTCAAGAGTACATTAGTGATAAAGGAGTAACAATTCAATCTAAAAGATTGATAGAAGAAATGAAAGTATTTATTTGGAGAAATAATAGAGCTGAAGCACAATCAGGGTATAATGATGATTTAGTCATGTCTTTTGGTATTGCAATGTATATTAGAGACACAGCTCTAAAAAATAGACAAAGAGGTTTAGATGTAACCAGAAATGCTTTAAATAATATAACAGTAAACAGAACTACTTACCAAGGTGGGTATTTCTCAAGTGGCAATGATAATCCTTACCATATTAATACACAAGATGGTAAAGAGGATATTAGTTGGCTTCTTAAATAATATTTATAACAATAACTATATACTATGGCAGATAAAGGCTTATTTAGTAGACTACAAAGATTATTTTCAACAGACGTAATTATACGTAATGCTGGTGGAAATCAGATAAAAGTAATTGATAGTAATACTATCCAAACAAATGGTGAACTACAAACAAACTCACTAATAGACAGATATAATAGAATTTTCTCTACTAGTCCAACATCATTATATGGGGCTCAATTTAATTTTAATTATCAATATTTACGACCTCAATTATACTCAGAATATGATGTAATGGATCAAGATGCAATTATTGCCTCTGCTCTGGATATTATAGCTGATGAATCTACCCTTAAAAATGACATGGGTGAAGTATTATCTATTAGATCTTCAAATGAAGATATACAAAAAATACTTTATAATTTATTTTATGACGTATTAAATATAGAATTTAACTTATGGTCATGGATACGCCAAATGGCTAAATACGGTGATCTTTTCTTAAAATTAGAAATTGCAGAAAAATTTGGAGTGTATAATGTAATACCTTATACAGCATATCACATTTCAAGAGAAGAAGGTTTTAACCCTAAAAACCCATCAGAAATACGTTACAGATATTCTGCAGATGGTTTAGTAAATAATAATAGTGGGATGTATAATGTTGGATCATCTAACACTAATACTCCAGGTATTTATTTTGATAATTACGAAATGGCCCACTTTAGATTAATTGGTGATACTAATTATTTACCTTATGGGCGTTCATATGTTGAACCCGCTCGTAAATTATTTAAACAATATACATTAATGGAGGATGCAATGTTAATCCATAGAATTGCTCGTGCCCCAGAAAAACGTATTTTTTATATGAATGTTGGGGGTATACCTCCAAATGAAATAGATGCTTTTATGCAAAAAACTATTTCAAATATGAAACGTACTCCTCATATGGATCAAAAAACAGGTGAATATAATTTAAAGTATAATATGCAAAACATGATGGAGGATTTTTATATCCCAATTCGTGGGAATGATACAACTACAAAAATAGAAACTACAAAAGGTTTAGACTATGATGGTATTCAGGATGTAGAATATTTAAGAGATAAATTATTTGCTGCATTAAAAATCCCAAAGGCCTTTTTAGGGTATGATGAAAATGTAGAGGGTAAAGCAACATTAGCTGCTGAAGATATTAGATTTGCTCGTACTATTGAGCGTTTACAACGTATTATGGTTTCCGAACTTAATAAAATTGCATTGGTTCATTTATATGCTCAAGGTTATAGAGATGAAGCATTAACAAATTTTGAAATATCAATGCAAACCCCATCTATTATATTTGAACAGGAAAAAGTTGAATTGATGAAATCTAAAACAGAATTAGCTGCATCATTATTAAACGACAATATACTACCTACAGATTGGATCTATGATAATATCTTCCATTTATCGGAAGATCAATATGATGAGTATAGAGATCTTCAACGTGAAGATGCTAAACGTAAATTTAGAATTACACAAATAGAAGCAGAGGGTAATGACCCAGTAGAAACTGGTAAATCATATGGTACACCTCACGATTTAGCTTCATTATATGGTAAAGGTAGAATGTATTCTGACCCAGGTAATGTTCCAGATGGTTATGATAAAGATTCTGATTTAGGTAGACCTAAGGATAGCATTTCAAACCACGGAAAACAAGATAGTAATTTTGGTAAAGACCCATTAGGTGTTAAACGTATGAAGGATACAGATAAAAATGATTCCTCAGATAGTAGGACAGATACTAATAAATCAGGCTTAGCTTTAGAAAATGCACAAGTAACTTTTTTAAAGAATAAAGATATGTTTAAAAAAATGAATAAGAAAAAATTAGTATTTGAACAAAATGAAAATAATTCATCCCTATTAGATGAAAAACAATTAAAGGAGTAAAAATTCTTTAATATTTATAAATAAATATATTTTTTGATGAAAATAAAACATTCCAAGTACAAGAATACAGGTATTCTTTTTGAATTACTAGTACGTCAAATTACTGCTGATACTTTAAAAGGAGGGGATTCCCCAGCCATTAATATACTAAAAAAATATTTTGTAAAAACTTCTTTAGGAAAAGAATATAAATTATATGAAACTATATTAAAATCTAAAGTATTAAATGAAGGAAGAGCTAATATGGTAATTTCTACTATATTAGAATCTTCACAAAAGTTTAATCGTACTTCTTTAAGAAAACAAAAATATAATTTAATTAATGAGATTAAAAAACACTATAGTATAGACGTTTTCTTTGGTTCTAAAATTAAAAATTATAAAGAATTAGCTTCTTTATATACCTTAATTGAAGGATATAATTCAAATGAATCAACTGACTCAAAACAAATTATTAATAATAAAATAAGTTTATTAGAATATTTAACTAAAAAAGAAGTTAATGTTAATAATGTTAAAAAAGACGTTATTAATGAATTTGAAACTTATGATAAAGATTTAAGAATTCTTACATATAAAGTATTACTTGAAAAATTTAATTCTAAGTATGAAAGTTTATCTAAAGAACAAAAACAAGTACTTAAAGAATTTATTAACTCAGTAGACTCAACTCCGGGGTTAAGAAAATTTTATAATTCTAAAATTTCTGAATTAAAAACCGTTTTAAAGGAACAATCTAAAAATATTAAAGATAAAGCAACTCAAATTAAAATCAATGAAGTAACTAAATATTTAATTGAGATAGAAAAAACTGCTAAAGTATCTAATAATAATTTAGTTGATTTGTTACAATATTATGAATTAATAAAAGAAATAAAAGTAGCAAATGGCTCTCAAATATAAACTTAGTGAAATGTCCAAAGTAGCTTCTGAAAAAGAAGCTGAAAAGGTATTAGATAAACCTGAAGGAGGTTTTGAAGTAGGTCAAGTTACTATTAGTGATGATGGCCAAAGAAAATCTACAATATATAAAATTAATAATGAAACAGGTCAAGTAAGTTGGAAAATTGAACAACTACCTGGATATGATTTATTATATGATGAATTAGATGAATTAGTTAGTGTTGCTAAAAGGGTTTATGTTAAAACTAAGGATGATGATAAATTTAGAGATTTTTATGAAGAAGCTCGCAAATTAAGAAATAAAGTAAGAACCCATCTAAGAAACGAATACCCAGACGAATACAAAAGAATTGTAAGAATATCAGAAGAAGAAATAGATGAAATATCCACTTCAGCGGGTGCGGGTGCTTATTTAACTAAATACGCTTTTAAATTACCTAAAAAACAAAAAAAAATAATTCCTGAAGGAGTAGGAGCAACATTAGGCCCAGGTCCTAAAGCAAGTGAAGACGGAGTTAGAGATAATGCATACGTAAAACAGTTTAAATATAAATTAGTTCCTAAAAATAAAAATGGTACATATGTACAAAAGGGATCGGGACTTGAAGTAAAAAAACTTTTTTAATATGTATAATATGAAATACAAACTAGTTAAAGAACAAGACGATAAAGTAAAAAATTTCCAAGAAGGAAGAATTGAAGCTTTTGATGCAATTGAAAATAAACTAGATGAATTAAAAAAATTATTACGTCAAGGTAAAATTGATACTATAAAATACTATAGAAATAACCCTGAAAGTTATGCTGTAGTTATAGGAACAGATTTAATAGTTGACTATTTTAAAGATATATTTACATTACTAAAACCAAAAGAATGAAAAATTCAAAACAAATATTTGAACAAGTAAAAAAACAAGTAATAGAAGAAAATCTAGGATATGTAGATTTACAACCTATTAATAACTTAGAAGCAACACCTAAAACTGATTTTGAAAAAAAATTCGCTGAATTTTTATCTGAAGAAATTAAAGAAGAAAACGTTAAAGTTGATTCTAAAAAGGTAGCTAAGTCTGTTGAAGAAATTGAATCACACAATTTTGATTATAAAGATGTTAAAAATTTAGATAACCAAATTGGTCAAGAAGTATTAAATGGTATTTATTTTGAAGCAAAACAAAACCCAGACAAATCTTTAGAAGAAATTAGAGAAATAGTATCTAAAAACTTAGCTAAGGATGGGCAACATTATATGAATAATGCTATGTTTGGTATCGATGGTTTAAAAGCTGAAACAATGAAAAATGAAGAAGTTTCAGGTAAACATGCTGCTAGCGGATATTCTGATAAAGTTAAAGAAGTAGTAAAAGAATCTTTAGGAGGTATAGTTACTTCTGGTCATCCAAATTCATTTTCTTCACTTCAAAATGCTGTAGTAACCCAAATGATGGCTGAAAAAGAAGAAAATGTAACCGAAGAAGAGGAAACTCCAAAACCTAAAAAAGCTAAAAAAGCTAAAAAGGAATCAATTGATACTAAATTAGCTGAAATTGGTAAAGAAGCAGAAGCTGTTAAGTTAGAAGCTCAATTAGACTTTTTACATGATCATATTGCTGAAAAATTAGAAAGAGTTAATTCAATTAATGAAGATGAAAATCTTAAAGAATTAATTGATAAAGCTAAAATGAAGCAAATGCAAAAAGAAATTAAAGAGCTAGAAAAGAAAAAAGCTAAAATGGAAAAAATCTATGAAAAATCTTGTGGTAAAAAATATCAAAAAGAAGAAATCGTAGATGAAATGGAAGTTAACGAAGTTGAAGTAGAAGAAGTATCTTTAGACCATGAATAGATCTTTATTAATAGAAACTAACACCTTTAAAATTAACCCTCTCCAGTTAACAGAAAATATTAATAAGGAGACGGGTAATTTAATGGTTGAAGGTATTTTAGCTACAGCTGAAGTAAAAAACGGTAATGGTAGATATTATTCTAAAGACCTATGGAATAGGGAAATGGAAAAATATGCAGAAGTTATTAAAGAAAGACGTTCAATGGGCGAACTTGACCACCCAGAATCTTCAGTTATTAATTTACAAAACGTATCCCATTTAGTTACTGAATACTATTGGGATGGAGATAATGTAATGGGTAAAATAGAAATTTTACCAACCCCCTCAGGTAACATTTTAAAAGAAATTATTAAAGCAGGAGTAACTGTAGGTGTTTCATCTCGTGGTATGGGTTCTTTAGAAGAAAGAGGTGGTGTAATGGAAGTACAAGATGATTTTGAATTATTATGTTGGGATTTTGTATCAACACCTTCAAACCCAGGCTCATTTATGCATACTTTAAATGAGGGTAAACAAACCTTTGTTTATGATTACACAAATATAAATAATATAGTACGAGAAATTTTATGTTCTAAGGGATCTTGTCCTATTTGTTAACTACAAAAAATGGCATCTTATACTAGCGAACAATTATACGGAAAAGGAGTAGAAATTGAGGCAATTTCTAAAACAGCAACTAAAACCTTTACATTAACAAATCCCGCTTCTGGATCATCTTATTTTACTATAGAAACAGTAAAAAATTATAGTGGATCTTACCATGGACAATCTACTAATGCATTAGGTTCATATTCTTCATTTTCATCAATATCAGCAGATACATTAAAAACATCATCATTCATAGCTTCAGTAGTAGTTCCTGAAGGAGGAGGTAGTTTTACTTTTTCACCTACTGATAATATTGCTGTTAGTTCTTCAATGTTAAGGGCAACAGGTGGAATTACTTTAGTAATTTCTTAGTTTTTTCAAAATACTCATATACGTATAACCGTAATATGCCATCTTTTATATGGCATCGATAAACAAATTATTCCCTATTACGGTTCCTAATAACCGTATTTCACAAATTTAAATTTTGCGATATGTCAAACAACAGAGATTTGCTCACAGAAGCAATTGCTGATGCTAAAGCGGTAAAAGAAACTGCTATAGCAAATGCTAAAGCTGCTTTAGAAGAAGCATTTACTCCACATTTGAAAGATATGTTATCTGCTAAATTAGAAGAAATGGATAAAGAAGACGTTGACGAAGGATACGATAAGTATGAAGAAGACGACGTTAACGAAGAAATGGATTCTAAAAAGAAAGAAAACGTTGATGAAAATGAGGAAGTAACTGAAGCTGAAGAAGTAGAAGAAGCTAAAAAAGAAGAGATGGACGAAGAAGTCACTCTCGATGAATTGCTTGCAGAACTTAATGAAGACGAAGAGGTAACAGAATCTAAAGAAATCGACGAAGCTAAGGAAGAAATTGACGAAGCTAAGGAAGAAATTGACGAAGAAATGAAATCTAAAAAAGATAACATGGACGAAGAAATGAAAAAAGATGATAAAGATGATGTTAAAGAATCAGAAGAAATTGATGAATCTAAAGAAATTGAAGAATCTAAAGAAGTAACTGAAGAAGAAGAAGTCGTAGCCGAAGACGAAGTTGAAGGCGAAGACGAAGAAGCTGAAGGTGAAATGGAAGAGGAAGAAATTGATTTAGAAGATATGTCTGAAGATGACCTTAAAGGCTTTATTGAAGATGTAATTAAAGACATGGTAGAGGCTGGTGAATTAGAAGCTGGAGAAGAAATGGAAGTGGATGGCGATGAGTCAGAAATGGATATGGATATCGAAGTGGAAGATGAAGTAGACGCTATGATGGAAGAAAAAGAAGAATTAGATGAAGTTGACGAAGTAAGTTGGAATGAGAAAAACAACCCTACAAGAGGAGCTAGTAAAAAAGAATTAGATCCTAAGAAGGTTGGACAATCAACTTCTGCTTATGCAGTTAATTTAGAAGAAGTAATGAAGGAAATTAATGAACTTAAGGAAGAACTTAAGGAAGTTAATTTATTAAACGCTAAATTACTTTACACTAATAAAATCTTTAAAGCTAAAAACTTATCGGAAGATAAGAAAGTTAAAGTGCTTAAGGCATTTGACAAAGCTGAAACAGTAAAAGAAGCTAAAGTTATTTTTGAAACCCTTAATGAAGGAATTGTTTCAAAAGCAATTAGCCAAGCAAGACCAAAAGGTCAAGCTTCTAAAACAATTGCTCCAATAACTGAAGCTAAACAGCCAATAGTTGAAAATAGTGCATTTGCACGTATGCAACAATTAGCTGGTATTATTAAAAATAAAAATTAATTTTAACCCTATTAAAACTTAAACAATGAGTTTACAAACTTTATTAGAAAGTGCAAACCCATATCACTCAGTACAGAGCGACGCTGCTCGATTAGCTGAAAAGTGGGAAAAAACAGGTTTGTTAGAAGGTATGAATGGTTCTTCCAAAAGTAACATGGGAATGATCCTTGAAAACCAAGCTAAACAACTTGTAGTAGAAAGTTCACAAACAGGTGGTGGTGTAGCAGGAGCTACCTTCACTGCAGGTGTAGGTGAGCAATGGGCAGGTATCGCTTTACCTTTAGTAAGAAAGGTATTCGGACAAATAGCTGCTCAAGAATTCGTATCAGTACAACCAATGAACTTACCTTCAGGTCTTGTATTTTATCTAGATTTCCAATATGGAAGTAATGTATCTCCTTTTAGTTCAGGAGATTCTATGTACGGTGATACAGATGGTAACAACCCATTTGGTAACGGTGCAACAGGTGGACTATACGGAGAAGGTAGATTTGGATATTCTATTAACAACACAGAATCAGTAGCAGCTGTAACATCAGAATCTGCTGACTGGAAAGCTGTTAATTATGATAATTCATTATCTGCTTCTATGGCTGCTGGTACATTATTAAAAGTTAAATTCCCTGTAAATAAGCTAAATAATGCTGACTACGAAGGAATTAGAGCTTTTTCATTAGCAACTGGATCTAGTAGTGATGCAATTAATATTGCTGCATACACTACTCAAACTTCAACTCACGTAAACTTTATCGTAGACGAAGCAGCTGGAGATAAGATCACTGACGGTAACGCTCTTAAAGCAATTTACCAACAACAACCACTTGATGACCGAAGAGGTGACTTTGAAGATGGTAACACAACATTAAATGGTGGAAATAGTTCAATCCAAATTCCAGAAATTAATGTACAGATGAAATCATCTGCTATTGTAGCTAAAACTAGAAAATTAAAAGCAGTTTGGACGCCTGAGTTCGCTCAAGATCTTAACGCTTACCATGCTCTAGATGCTGAAGCAGAATTGACTTCTATCTTAAGTGAGTACATTTCATTAGAAATCGATCTAGAAATTCTTGACATGTTAATGGATTCTGCAGCTGCAGGAACAGAAGTATGGTCAGCTAAGAATGACACAGCTAGAGAGCATGATGCTAATGGAACATCTACTTCATTAGGATTCTATAATAGCCAAGGACAGTGGTTCCAAACTTTAGGAACTAAAATCCAAAAGCTAAGTAATATAATTCACCAAAGAACATTAAGAGGTGGTGCAAACTTCCTAGTATGTTCTCCATCAGTAGGAACAGTCCTAGAATCAATTCCAGGATTTGCTGCTGACTCAGATGGTGATGCTTCAAAAGCTTCTTATGCATTTGGCGTACAGAAAGTTGGTGCTTTAAATAGCAGACAAAAAGTCTACAAAAACCCATATATGAAAGAAAACGTAATCCTATTAGGATTTAGAGGATCTCAGTTCCTAGAAGCTGGTGCCGTGTTTGCTCCATATATTCCGTTAATTATGACTCCTCTAGTATATGATCCAGATACTTTCACACCAAGAAAAGGATTATTAACTAGATATGCTAAGAAAATGGTAAGACCAGAATTTTATGGTAAAATCATTTGCTCTGATCTTCACCTTATCTAATAGGTAATTATCAATAGCATTTAAAATTAACCCGGCCTTTGGTCGGGTTTTTTTATCCTTTTTATATTTATAACCAACAGCGTTTTATGGGAACTATACTTATCTCACTATATCTTTATATTAAAATTTACCCGTATTTTAACGTATTATTATTGTTTGCTCTAATTATTTGTATAACCCCTAAATTAAGAAATCTATGGCGTCTAAACCGCATACTGACGACGTGTACCGTCCGAAGAGAATTCCAAAAAACCCAATTAAGTTCAAACTCCAACTTAATGCCGAACAAAAAGAAGCTAAAGCAATTATACTTGAAAATACAATCACTTTATTAGGTGGTGGAGCTGGAAGTGGAAAAACACTTTTAGCATGTAATGTTGCTCTTGATGGTTTATTAAGAAGAATGTATGATAAAATTATAATAACTAGACCTACCGTATCAAAAGAAGAAATAGGTTTTTTACCTGGTGATTTAAGAGAAAAAATGGATCCATGGGTTCAACCTATATACCAAAATTTTTACCAATTATATGATAAAGTTAAAATTGAAAAGCTTATTGAAGATGGTAAAATAGAAATAGTACCTGTATCATTTATGAGGGGTAGAACATTTTTAGACTCAATGATTATTGTGGATGAAGCACAAAATGTTACTCATGAACAAATGGAGATGATTACTTCTCGTATAGGTTTAAGAAGTAAAATGATGATATGTGGTGATTCAAACCAAACGGATCTAAAGAAAAAATCAGATTCTGGATTTAAATTTTTATATACTGCTGCTAGGAAAATAAAAAATTTAGAAGCAATTACTTTAAACACTAATCATAGAGATTCAATTGTAGAAGATTTGTTAGCATATTACCAAGATGCAGTAGATAGAGGCATATCAATCACTACATCAGGTTCCTATATTTATAATAATAAGAACTAATTTAATATTTATAAATAAAATATAAGTATGGCAAATATCCCCATATATGATGGTAATCCTAGCTGGTCAGCAGATGCTGTTCCCTTTGGATTTTATAGCAGTGATACTGAATTTCAAACAGATGCTGTTAAAGTAGCAAAATTTTGTGCTCAAAGATTAGGTTATCCGCTAGTAGATGTAGAATTACAGTCAGGTTCATTTTTTACTGCATTTGAAGAAGCAGTAACTACTTATGGAAATGAATTATATGCCTATAAAATAAGAGATAATCAATTATCATTAGAAGGTTTATCTACAGGTAGTAACCTAAATGAATCAATAGTTACACCAAGTTTTGCTTCAATAGTAAGATTAAGTGAACAGTATGGAGCAGAAGCTGGTACAGGAGGAAATATACCTTATTATAGTGGCTCAATTCCTCTTACTGGATCAATACAAGATTATGATTTAAAAACCTGGGCAACAGATAATAGTATAACAGGTAGTATTGAAATAAAAAGAGTATTTTATGAACCATCCCCAGCAATTACAAGGTATTACGATCCTTATGTGGGTACTGGGTTTGGTACAATGAATATGTTTGATAGTTTTGGATTTGGAGGTATGAGTCCGGCTATTAATTTCTTAATGATGCCACTTAATTATGATATGCAAATTATTCAACAAATAGAAATGAGTGATAGCATTCGTAGATCTAATTATAGTTTTGAAATTAAAAACAATAAAGTTAGAATATTCCCTCTACCAGGTAGCGGTAGTGCTCATTTACATTTTGAATACATTAAATTAGATGATAGAATTAACTCTAGTAATGAAAGTGCGGTAGCAAAAGTATCTAATGTATCTAATACTCCTTATACTAATCCAAGTTACAAATCTATTAACTCAGTAGGCAGACAATGGATTTTTGAATATACTTTAGCATTAGCTAAAGAAATGTTAGGATATGTTAGAGGAAAATATAGTAATATTCCAATCCCCGATGCATCAGTAACCTTAAATCAATCTGATTTAATAGCAGCCGCTACAGCTGAAAAAACAACTTTAATAGAAAGATTAAGAGGATATTTTGATGAAACTTCTCGTAAATCATTATTAGAAAGAAGAGCACAAGAAACAGAATTTAAACAAACGGAATTAAAACAAGTTCCGTATACAATTTATATCGGATAATATGGCAATGTTTGGGCGCTTACGTGATGTAAGCTTAGTAAGGACAATAAACCGTGAACTAATGGGTAATATTATAACCCAACAGGCGGCTATATATAAATACAAACTGGAAGAAACAACAGTTAATTTATATGGAGAAGCTTCTGGTGAAAAATATTATGATGGTCCTTTTCTATTTAATTGTTTGATATTAAGACAACCCCAAAGTTATCCCGAAGATGAATTAGGTATTGGGTATATAAGAAATATTAGATTTTCATTTTTAAGAGCGGATTTAAAGGATGCTAATGTAGTACCTGAAGTTGGTGATATAGTATTATATCAAAATGATTATTATGGAGTAAGCGGAACCATTTCAAACCAATATTTCTTAGGTAAAAACCCAGATTACCCAAATAATAATTCAGATGGAACACCTAACCCATTAAACCCAGGATTAGAAAATTTTGGAGCTAATTTATCTATTATTTTAGAAACATATTATATACCTGCTGATAAAGTAGCTATATCACCTTATAAAGAAAGATTTTAATGGCCAACTTTAAACCATATCCTAAAAAACAAAGAGACATAAGTATTTCTCAACAAACTGCTTTTGATAAAGAGAGGGGTAATCCTAATACTTCTAAAAACCCTAATAAATCTCAAACGGGGATAGAATTTAATAGATCTACTAAATTAAGTTCTAAAAATGATCCATCAAAACAATTTTCAATTGGCATTCAAGATTTAGATGAAGCAGTATTTTATTATTTTAATAATGTAATTAAACCTTTTGTATACCAAAATGGTGAAAGAAGAACGGTACCAGTAATATATGGTAGCCCTGAAAGATGGAAATCTTTTAGAAGAGATGGATATTATAGAGATAAAGATGGAGCTGTTATGTTACCTATTATAGTTTTAAAAAGAGATACTATAACTAAAGATAGAACTACATATAATAAATTAGATTCTAACCAACCCAATTTATATGGAACTTTTGGAAAAGGATATAACCCGAAAAATTCATATTCTAATTTTAATGCTTTAAATAATAGAATCCCTGTAAAACAGTTCCAAACTATTGCAGTTCCTGACTTTGTAACATTATCGTATAGCTGTATAATACAAACTTATTATATGGAACAATTAAATAAAGTAATAGAAGCAGTAGAATATGCATCAGATTCATATTGGGGTGATCCCGAAAGATTTAAATTTAAAGCTAGAATAGATAGTTTTTCAACTGCGACAGAATTAACCACAGGAAGAGATAGATTAGTAAAAGGAACTTTTAATATAGATTTAAGAGGCTACATAATACCTGATGTTATACAAAAAGATTTAAATTCAATGAAAAAATATAATACTAAATCAAAAGTTAATATAACATCAGAAACTGTATCTAATATAGATAATGTAAATAGCCCATCAAATTTACAAAATCCAAACTCTGATGGTAGAAATAGATAATTTTAAGAAAAAACTTTATATTTATAAACAAATGTTTTATTATGGAAAAAATTAAGTTACAAAAAGAAGAAATTCAAAAATTAAAAGAAATTCAAACTAAAGCAAACGAAATTATATTTGCCTTAGGAAACCTTGAAGCTCAAAAATTAGCAATAATACCTCAATTAGAGGAAGCTCGTGAAGAAAGAGATAAATTTGGTAAAGAACTTCAAGATAAATATGGAAATGGAAATATTGACTTAGAAACTGGTACTTTTACAAAATCAGAATAGTTTTTTGAACTAGTTTCTAATATTTATAATAAAAAATAATATTAATTAAACATAAAAATGGCAGAAACTTTAATATCTCCCGGTGTATTAGCAAGAGAAAATGATTCATCTCAAATAACCCAAGGGCCAAGAGAATATGGTGCGGCGATTATTGGCCCATCTGTTAAAGGTCCAGTAGAAAAACCAACAGAAGTTAGCTCATATAGTGAGTATTTAGCAATTTTTGGTGGGGCTGTAACAAGTGGATCACAGCAATACTCATACTTAAATCAAGTAGCGGCAAATAATTATTTTAGACAAGGTGGTAATTCATTACTAGTAACTAGAGTAGTATCTTCTTCAGGTAATTGGGCAGGTGCTCAATCCAAAGATGTACATACTTTACATGGACATCAAGGGCTTAAAGAAACAACAACAGGTCAAACTGATTGGACACTAATAGGTAGTTTTAATATCACTGGTAGTGGATTAGGTAGTGTATCAGGTTTAACTCCATCAACTGCTGGAGCTGGATCAGGAGCAGAATTTACTATTGATTTGGCTAAAACAGCATCTTTAGAAGGAGTTTCAATTATAGTAACAAATTCAGGTAGTGATTATGAAGCAGGTGATACTATAACGTTTTCATCAGCATCATTAGGTGCTTCTACAGACCCAGATAAGGGACCAGGAACAGATTTAACACTTAGAATTCAAGATTCTAACTTACAAGCACAAACACCATTTACATTAACTACAATTTCAAAAGGTGATCTTATGAATAGCACAGGCTCAGAAATTGGAGGAGGTGCTTTAGATAGTGGATCAGCTGATAACTTAAGATGGGAAATTACAGCAACAAACACATCATCAGGTGTATTTAGTTTAGCTATTCGTAGAGGTGATGATAAACAAAATCAAAAGGCTATTTTAGAAACTTTTAATAATATATCATTAGATCCATTAGCTCCTAATTATATAGAAGCAGCAATAGGTAATAGTTATTGTGGAGCCCCAACAACAGAGGGTGGTGACACTTACTTACCAGAATATGGAAATTATGTAAACAAAAGTAGATATGTCTATGTTTCTCATGTACAGAAAAAAACACCAAATTACTTTGATAATAATGGTACTCCTAAAAATGAATTTACAGGAAGTTTACCTCATTTAGGTTCTGGTTCATTTGGTGATGGTGCTGGAAGTTTATTCCCAGGAGCAAGTGCAGCTCAATTCAATGAAAATATTACAGCTGGTGATATTCAGGGTATATCGGCTAATGATTACACAGCATCAATAGCATTAATGAATAATAAAGATAATTATCAATTTAATTTATTATCAGCACCAGGATTAATTCACCAAGTTCATCCTTCACAAGTAAATTCACTAATAGCAGTAGCTGAAAATCGTCAAGATTGTTTAGCGGTAATAGATTTACGAAGATATGGATCAACAGTTGGACAAGCTACAGCGGCAGCAAGTGGATTTGATACTTCATACGCAGCTACATACTGGCCTTGGTTACAATCATTAGATGCAGACACAGGTAGACAAGTATGGGCTCCAGCTTCAACATTTATTCCTGGAGTATATGCCTTTACAGACGCTTCTTCAGACCCATGGTTTGCACCAGCAGGTTTAACAAGAGGTGGATTAGGTCAAGTATTAAAAGCAGAAAGAAAATTAACTTCTGGAAATAGAGATAGTTTATATGAGGCAAATGTTAACCCAATTGCAACCTTCCCACAAAATGGAGTTGTAGTATTTGGACAAAAAACATTACAGAAAAAATCATCTGCTTTAGATAGAGTAAATGTAAGAAGATTGTTAATAGCTCTTAAGAGTTTTATTTCACAAGTAGCAGATAACTTAGTATTTGAACAAAATACTATAGCTACAAGAAATAATTTTTTAACGTCAGTTAATCCTTATTTAGAAGGAGTACAACAAAGACAAGGATTATTTGCTTTTAAAGTAGTAATGGATGATAGTAATAATACACCAGATGTTATTGATAGAAATGAGTTGATAGGTCAAATTTATCTACAACCAACTAAAACAGCTGAATTTATTATATTAGATTTCAATGTACTACCAACTGGAGCAACATTTCCAGCATAAAAATTAAAAAATAGAATATTTATAATAAAATAAAAACATACAATGGCAGTATTAGATCCTAACGAAATATTTTTCACAGCGTTTGAACCCAAGCAGCAAAATAGGTTTATCATGTATATGGACGGATTTCCGTCGTATATGGTAAAAGGTGTTGGAGCTGTATCATTAACTCAAGGTAGTGTAGCACTTAACCATATAAACGTACAACGTTACGTAAAAGGTAAAACTGTATGGAACACAGTTTCATTTACACTATTTGATCCAATTACCCCATCAGGTGCCCAAGCTATAATGGAATGGGTAAGATTACACCATGAATCAGTAACAGGTAGAGATGGATATTCCGATTTCTATAAAAAAGACTTAACATTTAATGTTTTAGGCCCTGTAGGTGATGTAGTTTCTGAATGGGTTATTAAAGGAGCTATGATTACAGAAGCTTCATTTGGAGATTATAATTGGGATAATGCAGATGCTGCTCAAGAAATTACAATGACTGTACAACCAGATTATTGTGTATTAAATTTCTAAACACCCTACCTTTTATTTTAAAAAATTGCTTGGCTTTGCCAAGCTTTTTTTTTATATTGGTGTCAATACTAAAAGGAATAGTTCTTTGACATTTAAAAATAATAAGATATGGAAAATTTAGAATTTATGTTAGGTGTCCTATCCACAGTAGGTATATTCTTAGTAGGGTATGCTTCGATAGGAGTGTTTAAGGTGAAAACCAAAGTTAGAGATGTTAACCAATCTGTAGATAATGCTTATTTAGCTATGGATGAAATAAGCAAAGATCATTATAATAATATTAATGATTTACGATTAGATTACCAAAATCAAATTGATGAAATTTATAGGCAAATAGATTCAAGATTTGATAAATTTGAAAATAAAATAAATAAATAATTACTAACCCGTTTTAAGAACTTTCCTTTTTAGTATTTATTAACGATAAAAAAGTTTTAATTAAATAAAGATTATGGCCGAATTTAAATTCCCAACCGAAGAAGTAGAATTACCATCTAAAGGATTATTATATCCTAAAGACTCTCCCTTATCAAGTGGTAAAGTTGAATTAAGATATATGACTGCTAAAGAAGAGGATATTCTAACAAACCAAAAATACATTCAAAATGGTACAGTATTAGATAAATTATTGGAATCACTAATAGTTAATAAAGATATAGATACTAAAGATTTATTTGTGGGTGATAAAAATGCATTATTTGTAGCAGCACGTATCTTGGGATATGGTAAGGATTATGTTGTAACAATTGCGGGTAAAGAAGAAAAAATAGATTTAAGTGAACTTGAAAATAAACCTATAGATGAAAGTTTATTTGAAAATGGGGAAAACAGATTTATTTATAAATTAGAAAATACCGGGACTGTTTTAGAATTTAAATTTTTAAATGGTCATGATGAAAAGAAAATTGAACGTGAATTAGCTGGCCTTAAAAAAATCCACCCTAATTCCTCTTCAGAACTAACTACTAGATTAAAACATGTTATTCTTTCAGTAGATGGAAAAGATGATTCTAAAGATATTAGGGAATTTGTTGATAATTATTTTTTAGCTAGGGATGCTAGAGCATTTAGACAATATATAAGTGACTTAGGTCCTGATATTGATATGTCTGTATCGCTTGAAGGAGGGGAGGTAGTTACAGTCCCTATTGGACTTAACTTTTTTTGGCCTGACGCCTGAAATAGCCCCAGAATATAGAATACTTTTATTTAGACAAATCCATAGCATAGTATTCCATGGTAAAGGAGGGTATGATTATAATACAGTTTATAATATGCCTATTTGGTTAAGAAAATTTACTCTTTCAGAGATAAATAATTTTTATGAAGAAGAACAGGAACAAATTAAAAACGCTAAATCAGGAAAAAAGGGAACAAAAACATTAGTTTCTTCTGATGGTAAAGTAAATACCCCAGAATTTTTAAAATCTTCTCAAGAATATAAAGGAAAGAGCAGCTATAAGTAGTTGCTTTTTTTAATATTTATAACATATACAATTCTATATGGCTAAGGACGCTAAAAAACAACTTGACGACTTAAATGAACAAATTGATTCTCTATATAAAAGACTAGGGAGAATGGATACTCCTCCTGTATTTGATGAGAAACAAATAGGAGCTGCTAGAAGAGAAATTCAAAAACTAAAAGTTGATTTAGATGAGGTAAATAATAGCTTATCTTATATATCAAAATCTTTCCGTGATAGTATAGCTGAATTATCAACTCAAAATACTGAGTTAGGATACGCTAAAAAATCTCTTAAAAGTATAGAAAAAATAGCAAGGGATATTGCTTATGAAAATCAACAAGGACTTTTAATTGATGATA
>Ga0181402_1000302_pt1 | contig 18196 bp, 27 predicted proteins | sample 25SPOviralmetaG_FD_130131 | JGI IMG/M metagenome (GOLD analysis project Ga0181402, IMG submission 130131) | Marine viral communities from the oligotrophic San Pedro Time Series (SPOT) site, San Pedro Channel, CA, USA - 25 SPOT_SRF_2011-08-17 | ecosystem: Environmental > Aquatic > Marine > Strait...
GCGCAGAAGGATTTCTTACGAGCTAACTGTTTGCCCTTGGGGTTTTTCTCCGTTACCGGTGGCTTTAAGTTAGCACCCTCTTTGCGCTTGAAATAAGCACGACCGGCTGCGGTAAGTCCACCTGCTTTACTTTTGTGTTCTTTTCTCATCAATACCTCTGTGCTTATCAGTAATATGCCTCTCCTGTATAAGTATCTTTAATTTCATATTAAGACGGATCATATCATTATCCAATGCTTGTATTTGTTTCTTCAATTTACCAAGAGAACCACCGCAGTTTCCAAGGGCTGGGTTCACTGTATTTGTAACCCACTTCCATATGTGCCAGACAAAGAAACCTAGACCTGTTAATGCAATCAATGAGAAGCCAAACTTGGCTATCATATCTGCCCAATGTTGAAATTCGTACCCGCTCATTAGTCATCCCTGCAATCTTCCTTACCTTCGCTTGCAGCAATCCTTTCAAGGTTTGGCTCACAATTAAAGGCACAAGAAAAATGTGCATCAATCTTAATTATGTCGTTGTTCATAGTATCTACTTTATTTTCTAGGCTCATAAGTGCGCTAGACAATCCGCTAATTCTATCTGATACTTGTTTTAGTATAAATTTTAAAATAATAAAAAGAAACCAACCAACCGCTAAAGCAGATGTAATTGGTATCCCTACTTGTTCTACGAAACCTAATATATCTCCTACCATTACTAGCTCCTTACTTTTGCTTTAGGTGTATTGGCAACGACTGTTTTCTTGGATTGCTTTTTCTTCCTAGCAGTTGCTGCTCTTTCTGCCTTCGATAGACTAAGAGCCTTTCTTTTAGGCAAGCACCGGTCAGGGTTCTTCTTGTTCTTAGACGTTCCGCAAGGTCCTTTGATGCTTCCATCAGTTCCAATACGTACCCAGTTCTGTTCCCGCCATTGTTTTAGTTGTCCCATTATTTACCCTTGCGTTTACCGCCCTTGGACTTCTTGCCGTAGTTAGGATCCTTGCAGTACTTAGAAGCAGCCATATTAGCGTACGCACTTGGGTACGTATCAAACGTACGCCTAGCCCAAGCCTTACCTTCGGGGCATATCTTACCCCCGCTTTTTGCTTTTTTTGGCATTTTTTACGATTGATTTAAGTACCTTCGCTTGACCTGCGTGAGCCTTGGAGGCCTGTTCAAGCTTTCTTGCGACTGTTAGTATTTTTCGATGCATTTCGGCTTTTTAGTTTCTTGAAGTCCGCACCTGTAATTTTATTACGAGGAGGTGCTACCCTAGCTAACTTCTTTTGTTTTGGACTATATTTACTGAATGGCATTACTTCTTGCGCTTAGGCATCTTCTTAGCCATTTTCTTCATACCCTTAGCCTTAGCAGCCTTTGAAGGACGACCTACTTTACTTCCATATGTTCCTTTTCCCATTGGCATAATAACCTCCTTGTTATAGTTCACTTCTTACCTTGAAGTAGCAGAATGCTACAAATCCTCCGATGATTAATGCTATGATTAATCCTGTGTCACTCATCTCTGGGATGGGTGCTGTAAATTGTGTTGATATGACTTGTCCTGGTGCATTTACACGAACTGCCATTGTTCCCATTGTATTAGGCGTAAAGGATGCAAACACAGCAGTATAAGTACTATCACCGGCTAGTGTTATTGTCCCTTGGAATGCTTGGCTCTCCCTCTCAAAGGACTGAAAAGTATTTTCTTGACCACCGCCAAAACCTATTCCTGCTCCGTCATTGAACGCCCAGGGTTCATCAATGATCAAATTAGCATCCAAGTTATCGTAGATTAATAATGAAGTATCCGTTACTCCATTAGTTAGTTTACTGGAATAATTATTGAACTCAAAGTCCCCAGCAGTAGTTGTAGTAAAAACCAGTGGCTCGTAGTAAGTAAGCCCACCCTGTGGATTGAAGTCCTGTACAACATTAGTATCATCAATATTTACTATTAAATCGTAGACAACGCTGTTCAGTTGTATTGCGCCCCAAGCTATGTAAGCTGTAAGGACAGTAGCTAACAGATATTTTACTTTTTGAAGATGGAGGTACATATTGAGGCTAATTCCTTGAACATACGAAAGATGAATTTGTTCTTTGGCAAAAACATCAGCACTATAGAGATTATACCAACATAGGCAAATAACATACCTAAAAGATTGTCTTTATAATTAGTTATAATGTATTCAATCATACTTATCGTTCTCCTGGTCCCTCTGGTGATACTTGTACTATGTCCGGATCAATTTGCAAAACTTCTTGACTTGGCGCTGAATTTGCTGTGTTACTAGGTTTAGTTTGTTGAGATTGTCTTGTCGTCTGCCTTGCTCCCTGTTTTGCTCCCTGTTTTGTTTCTTGTTCTGTACTCCTTTTACTTGCCTCCTCTTTGGATTCATCACTTGAATTACTTTTTTCTTGAGTACTTTCCTTTGCCTCTTCCCCCTGAGCCTCTTCTTTACCTTGTTTAGTTTCTTCAGCTTTCTGTGTCCCTTTTTCGTTGGACTTATTTTCTTGGGCGCTTTGAGCAGCTTTGTTCTGGGACTTATTTTCTTGAGCAGAGGATTCCTTGGGGCTTTCTGATTTGGGTTCAGCAGGTGCTACCTTGGCTTCAGCCTTAGCTACCTCAGCCTTAACCTCAGCTACTTTGGCTTGCATTACTCCTTGGCCCCATACGTTTACTGCATCAAAGTTCACGAAGTTCTCAACGAATGCAGGGAACCCCAAGCGCTCCTCTACAACGTCATTGGCTACGCTTGCTACAAATACTTCAGTCTGGTCAACAGCTATGTTTGTCTGCGTTACAGCAGCTGTACTTACAGCAACCGTACCAGCAGCTCCTAGCTGACTTATCTTGTCAACTACAGGTAAATCCTTTACTCTTTTTAAAAGAGATTTTTTAGCGCGTTGAGCATCTTCTCTAGCCACTTCGAGAGCTTCTTCAGCATCTTCGAGACTAGGGACTTCACCTTTTGCGCCCAGGACTTCATCAATAGAATCGCGGAGTTCAGAGAGTTTTTGTTTAGCGTTTTTGTAATCCATTGCAAGGGGTAACAGAGATAACAAACTGTTTTGGGTTTTTTACATATACTGCACTTAATCATATTATTTTACTGATGATGATCCAAAGTAGAAGCCAACTATGGCTAGAACTGTTTGTCTTATCTCTGGCAATATAACATAACCGTGAAGTGTTTGGAAAGATGTGCCCTTGAATAACCATAACCAGTTGTACTCCTTTGCTACTGTTACTCCTTCATCGCTATGAGCTAGGATAAATGGCGCTACGATTACACCGAACAGCACAGTTACTACTATTACTCTACGAACCCAAGCACCACCATCTCCTCCGCGCTTTGCTGCAGCGTCAGCACTTTCATCTGATGCCTTCTGTGTTTTAATTAAGCTAGTTACATTCTTCTGTTGAGCAGTAACTAATGTGCCAATTAGTTTAAAAATAAACCCAGAGGCCCCGCCTCCAAGCATAGCTATAAGTTCAGTAGTCATTTTTTTCTGAATATATAATAATAAGCTGTAGCTAATGAAGCTAGACCACCGCAAAGATAAGCAATGGCTTGAGCCATAGCACTTACGTCAGCCATATTGAATGCAGTCAATTCGGCTAGGAGGACTAACCCCCATATTTGACCTTGTGCTATGATGTGTTCTTCCATTATTCGTCCTCAGTTGGTACAGGGTTATAGGATGGTACTGCTTCCGTTTTTTCAACGTCCGATAGTTCGTAGTTAGTAACGTTCAAAGCGTAGTTGCCCTCTAGTGTAGGTGCTGGTGCTGTAAGCCAGCGTGTACCCTTGCCGTTATCTTTACGCCAATAATCAAAATTAAGTAACTTACCTTCTTGGTCAGCCCTTGCGTTAGCATCCTCTTCAGTTGTGTAAATTAAGTACAGCATATTTAGGATAGGGTTATGCCGTAATGATTGGCAATATTGGATTCAATGTTACTCTGGTTGGCTGCTTGGTCAGTTTCATATACAATCAGCTCATCAATATTGCATTGCAGTCCAGTGCTAGAAGGTGAATCCACAGATCCAGATACTCCAATGTTTGTTAGTGTTGTACTTGGAGTATCAAAACCTTGACTAATAGAAATGCCATTGGTCGCACCATTAGTAAATCCAGTAAGTGTATCTCCATCCTTATCAAATGAAAGTAAGGTTCTTGGACAATCGTTTGCTAATGCAGCCGTTGCACTAGAGTTAGCGTTTCCACTACTTGCATAAAAAAATGATTGAGCCTTTGACGAACCAGATATTCCATAAGCAAATCCAGAACTACTTTTTCTTGTGGTAATAATACCACCAAAAACTGTTGAAGCTGTTTGGTATTTACTAATTACTGTAGTTACGAAGTGATCAGTAGTTGTACCTAATCTTGTGGCAACTTGTAAAATATCTGCACTTGAACCATCGTCATTTGCAGCAAATTTAATCCCATCTTGCAGAACTCCAGAACTAACAATAATTGGCTGACTACCAGCAGTAGCCTGTACTGCATCATTACCATTACCTGATTGGTCATACCAAGTCTCAACGAATCCGTTTACTGTTGGTGGATCAGCAGCAGTTGGTATTGCGGTAATACCATAATGAACAGCTATATTGGCTTCAAGTGCGCCTCGGTTAGCTGTTTGGTCACCACTAGCTGAACTAGCATACACAAGTATTTCTTGAATGCGTCCTTCAAAGAAATGAGTAGCAGATGGGCTAACAGTTCTCAAAGTTCCTATTACTATTTGATCCAAGTCCCCTGAACCAAAAGCATCTCCGTAGTCCGTAGTATCGGTAGTTAAAGCACCGCCTAATGCACCTGCACTAGTTACAGTATCTCCAGTAGTAAGACCAAAAGTTAGTCTAGTATTACCACTAACTGAAGGAGAGGCAGTTACACTTGTTGTGTTTCTTGTGTTAAGCGTAGAATTAGAACCACCTTCTTGAATTGCAAAATATTTTGATCCATTAGAACTACTTGATAATGATGCAGTATGACCTGTTGAATCTCTTGCACTTGCTGAAAAAACTGAAAGTTTTGCTTCCATACCAGAAACAGAAGTAGCAACTAAAAAATGCTCAGAGGAATCATCAAAATCAATTCCTTGATCAGCTACCAAAGAACCATTACTAACAATGGTTGGCTGGTTAGCAGCAGTGGCCTGTACAGCGTGATTATTGTTTGCCACAGTGGAAAGTTGTCCCTCTAAACTTTGGTCGTACCAAGTACGGACGAAGCCGTTAGATGTAGTCTCAACGAATTTTAAATCAGATATATAAACTACATCTCCAGTTGAGCCAGTAGATGATGCAGTTGGGTTACTTGCTAAAGAACTAATACCAAAATTAATTCTTTGATTGCCACTTGCTGTTGCTGTATAAGAAAAAGAAAAGTCAGTCCATACTCCACTTGAAACTAAATAACCGCTTGGAAAATCAGAAAGTGCAGAACCAGATAATCCGTCCTTAATCATTATTCCATCAACAGAAGTGTTTGATGTTGGTGCAAAAAATGTACCAGATACAGTATAAGTTAACCCAGCAACAACACCTTGGTCTCTTTGAATATAACCTTGGGCATCTGATGCTTTGACTGCTTTTAATACATTATCCTTAGTTGTTCCAGCTTCATCGCTTACCCCATCTTGATTACCTGTTAAGGTTGTAGTGCTTGTTTGGGTAAATCCATTTACTCCTGCTGAAAAATCTGATTGATATATAGTTACATCTTCATTTACAAAACTTTCAAGAGTACCATTGGTTACCTCATCAGCCGTGAAGGACTTAATGGTATCATCAGATGAACGACGAACCTGTACAACGTACTTGCCATTTGCAGCAGTAACTGTATCTCCAGTCGCTGCTACAGTAGCCTGACGATCTCCTAGGCTACGCAAGGAGTAAGCTGCCTTGGCTTCAAGAAAATCACCAGTACGACCATCATCTTCTAGCTCACGAATATCCAGTGGCTTTATTGCCTGGCGGTTGCACCACTCAGGAATAAAAGGAACTGCTAGGGCTGAGAAGTCCTGCTCACTGTTATCACTGTCCCTACGTACACGGACAACTGGTCCGTTCATAGCTCCTACGTCCCGAAGGGAATACGCTGCTGCTGCTCCACCGAACTTCTTACCTATACCTAGATCAGTATAAGCATCCGCGTAGCCACTAAGAATGTCCCAAGCACCACCGAGGTTGCCCTTGAGCGCGTTCTCAGCGGAACCTAGAAGTTCTGATGACATTAGTCCGTGAACTCAGATGCGTGAATAGTAGCGTTAGTGCTGGTGTCGTTAATAATCAACATAGCAAGCGCCGCTTCTTTGGCGAACGTATAGGAACGACCAGCGAACAGTATGTGGCCAACTGAAGTAGTAGGCGCTACGCCATCAAATGTTACTCGAACATCTGCTACTTGTACGTCCAGTACTATGTATCTTGTAAGTGAATTAAATGCAGCGGAATTACCTGCTGCTACTGTTGTTCCACCTGTTCCAAATAAATCACCAGAACTGCTGTTGGTTGTTACTTGTCGATCACCTACACCAGGCGTTGGCTTCGGATAAAGGTTAGTTGCTCTTGAATTAGGCATATGTATATTTTATCTTGAGTGTCAACGACTCTGGCGATTTACGTAAGTTGAGAATCGTTTGGTTATTGAGTTCCTGTTGGACAAAGTATCAAGTTTGAATAACTCCCTATCCAGCATTCTTGTTGCGGTTTGTTCAGCTATTATAGCCTTCTCTGTCTGACCATCACCAGTATAAAAATCAGAAAGAACTGTATAAAGTATGTAATCAAAGAACTCAGCTGGTACATCAGTACTTGTTTCAGTAAAACTTGATGTGTATTTCTTTTTGTAAGTTATGTACGCCTCATTGTCAGTAGATGAAGTTATATTTAATATATTCGCTCCACTTGAATCAACAAAGAACTCGTACTCCAATGATGATTTATTTAAGAAAGATTGATTCCGGTGAATACGTATGAACTCACCAATATCATTCCTTCCTGTTTCAGCATAAGGTATTAAGTTTTTAGGTTCTATCAAAAGAATGTCTGAACCAGCCCTAGGTGTCCATACTTCTACCTCTTCAAGCACATCTTTCTTAATTGTATCAGCTTCAGTAAACTGAGTTGTGCCAGCGGTTACCCTGTAGTTCCCATCGCCTTGTATAGCAACCGCAGCCCCAGTTTCTACAACCCAGGCATTACTGGAGTTCTTATATATTATAACCGTATTAGTAGTTACACCTTGGTATATGTTAGTCCCTAACTTACCAACATTGCCATCATTGGAGCCAACTAATTTATAGTTCTGGTTTACACTTGTACTTGTACTAGCGGATGCTCCTGATAATACGTAAGCATTAATATCTCTTTCTTCACTTACAACCAAGTATCTAGGCCAGGATGGTGATTGGTCATAAGCTCTCTGTACAGCCCTGTTAAGGGACTGCTGAAAGAAAAAGTTGTCCATCTCCGTCATACTCTCCAAGCCAGCAACAGCTTGGAAAGATTTACGGACATCAACAAGGCTAACGTCAGAAGGCATATTTTAATTACTGAACGTTGTTGTTCAGCATTGTTTCAGTCTGATTCAATGGAGTACCACCAGCTTGTAAGTTGTGACGGCGGAACTGGGTCTGAGGACGGTACTGAAGGATGTCGTGACGGAACTGACGGCTTTGATTTCTTACTATATCAATCTCCTGACGTAGTATCATCTCAGCGTTTTGATCCTCTACTTGTGCCTTCTCTGTTTGTCCATCTCCACGCAGGAAGTCAGCATAAGCTCCGAATGCCATATACTCAAATAATCTAAATGGAATTTCACCAGTATCACCAGTAGCATCACCATAAAATCCTGTTGTTCCTGTACCATCCTTGACAATAGTCTCAACATCTTTTCTATAAGTAACAAAAACAGCACCAGGAGCATCATTGGTAAAAACATTTGTAGGGGATATTATTCTTACTGAAGGTTGATTGCCTGCATTAAGCAATGACACATAAGTATATTCCTCGGGATAACGAGCGGACTTAGGGTCAGATTTATGTATTCTGAATACAACATCTGCATCAGCAGCAAGCGCTTTTACTGTAGTGCCACCAGCACTATGAGGAGATGAAATATTAAATGTTTGTATTGTGTTTTCGCAGCTACCATCTAGTGTTACTGATTCGCCTACGACCGTAAAGTCAGGCCACGGATAACGCTGATATGCTGTTCTAAAGCGTCTGTTTACTGCTTGTCTAAAGAAGCTTGCATCAGTTGTTTCCAAGGACTGCAAGCCCGCGATTGATTTAAACCTTTCTTGTAGGTTTGTATATGATTCTGTAGGATAATTTGCCATTATTATATTTTGTTGGGACTAAGGTCGCTGAATTTTTTGTTGTAGTATTTGAGAAATTTTTTGGAGTGCACCTCCTTGTGTCCATATTTTTGTGTAAGCCTAAAGAACTCACGAGACGGCATAGTAGCTACGCACTTACCTAGGACTGGGTGCGTCTTGCCTTGTTCTTGTTTGGCTTCCTTGCGAGCTTGGTCAACCCTCTTACTCTCTGTTCTTTTTTCTATCTCGAATCCGCGCTGAATCTCGCGCATAAAAGCACGATCAATTTCACCGTCCGAATAACGAGGTAATTTTGTAATAATATTCATAATAAAAGGAAGGGGGAGCATTGGCTCCCCCAACCAGAATTATTTAGCCTCGTGAGAAGCGTAGTGGATCAAACACGCGAACAGCGATAATAATCTCACCTGCAGTTGTATTAGCAGTAGTTCCGCCAATTTTGTAGATGAGGTTTTGCGCTGCAGCTGCTTCGCCTACTGGTTCAGCCCCACCAGCAATAGTGGTGTTACCTGAAGCTTGAACAAAGCTTGTGCCGGTGTTGTACTTCGGTGTTCCGTCAGTACCATCAACGTCAAAGCTGTCAATAAGCGTATCATCGTCAGTGCCTGTACCAACCTCAAGAGTAAGGTCAGTTGCTCCAGTAATTGCTACTGATTCAACAGCACAAGCAACGTCAACAGCTCCGCCTACTGGGATTGATCCCCAGATGGTTTGGCTGTTGCCGGACTCAATGATGTCTTGAGCAGTAAGCACGAGAACGTGAGTGAAATCACCAGATGCTTCGTTTACAGTTAATTTAGCCATAGTATTTTACCTTCTAATTAGTCAAGATCGGTGATCTTACCGTGAGCTTGTGGGTGATAGACTCCAAGTGTTAGAGCGCAATCAACGAACCCGCGCTCACCGCCACCAAGATTTGGTAAACGTGTGCTTCCCATTGGGATAAGTTCGTGAATGCCAACGTACTCAGGGTTAATGAGATAACCTGCATCACCTGTAGTAGTGCGAGCGATGCTTGCAGCTGAGAAGGCGGATGGGTTAGCATTAACGATGGATACGATGCCGTGATCGGATTGATAGAGTTCAACAGATAGCTTGATGCTTGTTCCTTCACCATTGAAGTTGAAGTCACGAACGTCATTTCCTACACCAATACGAGCGAAATCAGAGATGTCGCGACGTAGGTTAGTGTCAGCAACGAGAACAAGATTGTCAACATTACCAGTCTGGCGGAAGATTGAGCTAATTTGATCATTGAACTTAGTTTCTGTGAAGTTATCATCAGTGTGATTGTTACCAGCAGGTGTGCGGAAGTCAGAAGGAATATCTGTATCAACAGCAATGTCTCCAGTTGCGCCAGTAGCAAGCCACTTGCCTAGACCCTGTAGGGTATAAGGAGTACCTGCACCGTTTTCGGCAGCTTTAACATTGTTGCTTGAGATAGTCGCTTCGATATCACGTTTTAGTTCGCGGATTGCTTTAGCTTCAGCTTGAGCAACCTTTGCTGGACCAACGGAATCAACAGCCTCTTGGAGGTCGGATACCATAAAGTCCCTGCGGAATTTTTGTACGTAATTACCGAGACGAGCACGGCTTGCGAATTTGTCAGTAAAGGCTGTTACGTCAGCACCTTCCGAAACACCAGAGGTGCTTGGGGTGTCTAACTTATCAACGCTCCACTCAACAAATGTTGATGAAGCCCCACTTTTCTGAGCGGAGGAAAGGATTGGAGTTTCTTCAGGAGCAAGAATGGACAAAACATCTGTCAAATCTTCTCTGTTAGAAACCGCTGATCCAGTACCTGTTACCGCTGCAGGTGCAGAGGGGTCGAATGTGTCTGAGAATGACATAGGATATAATAATTAACGATTTTTAAGTTGTAAGGTTCTGAGAGTAATGAAATCATTCTTGTTACCTGATGTCTTAAAACGTTGGCTAAGATCTTTAAGCGCCTTAGCTGACTTTTTCACTGGTTTCTCTGATTGGGATGCGGAAGTTATTCCTGTTTTAGGAGGATTTAACTTCGGTGATGTAGGACTATCTGCTATAGGTGTACGTTCGTACAAGCTGTTAGCAGCGTGCGCTATGATGTAATTCATCTGAGCAGCTACGTCCGGGTCAGCTTTAGTCATTAGATCCTGGAATCTAGTGTCGCCTACCATTGCCTCGTATTTCTTCCTTGTGTCGTTATCTTCACCATCCAACCAGGATAGTTCCTCCTTGGCGCGAGTATCGAATGCAGTTCTTAACTGCGATGCCTCAGCAACTTTTTGTATTTCTTTAAGTTGCGCTGGCAGGAATCGATCCCTTGCTTTGCGAGCATTCAGTAGGCTTTTGCGGACATCTGCTTTTGTAAGCTCCTTGCCCTCCACCTCTGTAACGACATCTTCTGGACCGTAACCATCCGAATTAAACAATGTATCCTCTGCCCACTCAATTACTTCTGTTACTTCTTTAGCCTTCTCTTGGAGTCCCTCCAATGAATCAATGGATTCATATGGATTGTTGGCTACTGTTTGAGTCTCTAACGGATTCTTCTTGTTTAATTCTTCCTGTAACTTCTGGAGTTGCTCCTCAGCGGCTTTGCGCTTGGCTGTTAGTTCACCGAACCGTGCTACGGCCCTGCTTCCTAACTTCTCGGATAACTCCTTGAGGTCATCTTCGGACATCTCATCAAGATTATATTGTGAAAGAACGTCCTCTTCTGATTTCTCTTCCGAGGGTTGTTCAGCAACCTCTGGTTCTTGGCTTACTTCCTCTGTACTCTCGTCAGTGGTTTCTTCCTGTTCTTCTTTAGTTGCTTCAACTTTGGGGCTTCCGGTAAGTTGCCCCAAGCGACGGGCTGTGAACTCCGCTGCTGACATATTTGACTGTTTCGTCTCTGTTTCGGATTGGACGGTTTCCGTAATGATTTCTTCTGACATAATTTTGCACTCCTTAACGCTGAGCGGACGCGATGCTTTTATTATACAATGAGTAGCAATACCAAAAAAAAGAGGCCAAGGCTAATGCCTTGACCCCTTTACAAACAATAATTATACTACATAAGAACTAAAGTTGATCCGTGAATCTCCTTCTTATCGTTCTCCAATCTGACATTTGCAGGATCTGATCGTATGTCAAGATCCTTCCGCTGATTTGTTGTATCTTATCTGAATCCGCGTTATGAAGTTCCTCAATGGTTTCTTCTCTTAGGTCACTGATGACTTGCAAAAAACGAGCGAAGTGCTCGTGATTACTTAATGCTTTTAAATCTTCTTGTAGGCTCATTACTTGGCTGGAATAAATGCTAAGGAATACATTCTACTTGCTTCCCTTCTTCTATCACTATGCGCCTTTTCTGGGTTAGGTCGCAAGAATTTTTTTTCAAACATATCAGAAATAGCTATTGGATCATCTGTCTTGAATACTGCTCTAAGTTTTTTTGCATTGCCTTCACCAAGAAACTTTTGCTGATCCCCATAAATATTATCGTGCACGTACCGAACCTGTGAATCAATACTATCTTTAAGTTTTTTACTCTTCAAGTAATCCCTGTAATTTTTCTTATGAAAATCGAATTGAAATAATCCTATTCCTGGACCGCCCTTGTATTGCTTCTGCTTGAAGTCAAAGCTACCGCCAGTTTCTACTTCTATGTTACCCAACATAGCTGTAGCTACGTAAGGGTTCTCAGTACCGAAGTATTTCTGTATAGTACGACCTACTTCATTTACTAGATTATTTTTGTTTACTCGTTCAATCTCCTTAGCCCGGTATTTTGCGAACTGACTAGGAGTCATATTAGCTGTGTCCATACTAAATGCCCTGCATCTGGATGTTACCCATTTGGGCTGGGTCAGTTCCGACTCGACCAATCTGAGCGTTCTGTGCTTGCTGCATTTGGAAGGTGTACTGACCAGCGTACTTCTCAAGCCTTGCTCGGAAGGCTTCATCGACTTGCAAGCGCTCAGCAACATCAGGCTGAGAGCCGTATTGCTGAATAACCTGCATAGCGATCTGCGCTCCATTCGGGCGAGCTGGCATCTCAATGCCCGCATATATCTTGGATAAATCATCAGTAACCTGCTGAACGACTTGTTCTTGTCCTGCTTCTATGGGTTGTAATATATTATCTGCTAGAACTGGATCAACTGTGAACGCAGCTATGTCCAACAGGTTATTGATATTAATTCGTCCGCTTCTGTCAAGCTGAGTAAGAGCAACCATTTGCTGTAACTTACTTTGCTGTGTCTCCGGATCAGAGTTCAGTACATCGTAACTTATTACGATATCAAAGTTCTCATTTGGATCACCCTTATTGAAGGCTACTGGATCAGGTGAGCCAGTTACTCTAAAGAATACTGAGTCCGGACCAAAGCGCTGGAAGCACTTGTAACACATCTTGATTACATCAGCACTGTGCTGCAGGTACTTATCAACTAAGAACTGCTTGCGTACTTGGCTAATGCCGGATGTTTCATCCAATCCACATAGCCTGTCCGCTTGGGCTTCCATTGTGCGCTCCATCTCGATTGAGCCATTGGGTGCAGGTGGTGTAGGCGCGAAGTCCAGATCACCCTTCCTGCGGTACGGTATCATTCTGCCCGGTCCCCAATCCGTTGGTGCTTGACCAACTGGGTGCAATATAGGCGGAAGTGTAGCTATGCTGTTACGATCAATCCTTGAATCCCTTTCAATCTTTACTTGATTCTGGATACCTCTGAGGATATCTGGGATAGTCTGAGTATCGTACAGGCGCTTGCTGTCCTCTGATAATTTACTTACGACTACAGGATAATCCTCGTAACCATTCAGTAGCTCGAACTTAGCGTAACCAGGTACGCCCTCTGTTCCATCGAATTCCTTGTGAAATACTGTGCAATAAATACCTTCTGAGCCATCCTCTTTATCAATCAAGCGTTGGTAACTATGAACGAGTTCAATCAGTTCATTAGCCTCGTAAGCATTGTCCGTAAGGCTGATGCTTCTACGTCCCTCTTGCTCCCTTTCGATTGAATCCACATTTACGCCCCTGAACTTATCAATAACGTACTCCACGAAGTCCTCGTCCCAGCCGTCAGTCATTACTTTATTCTCCAGTTCCTGTGGAGTATAATAACTCTTCCAGAAGCAGTAAGGTGCTCTTTGGGGATCAGTAACATATGGGGGGAAGAAAAAATCACCATCCGGTGCCAATGTTTTTACTTCCGGGGCATCTATCTGTCTACGTACTATAGGGAGTTCTGCGGCGCCAGTCTTGCGTAATTGCTTCAGAACGCGCTTGGCTCTTTTCTTTGTTACTCCGTTAAAACTTACTTCCATCAGGGCTGTTAGTTCTTCATCATTCTCGCCTGTACTTACTAACTCAGCAATCTCTGGATTTACTTCAGCGATTTGTTCTAAGTCCAGACTCTGAAGGAACTTGCGATCCTCTCTGTGCCAACCAATATAGGTTATGAGGATACCTCTTTCTAAAAGATAATTAGCACCTAGTTCCATCTCCTTCTTGAATCTAGCTATGTAGCCCGAACTGACCATCCACTTCAAGAAACTGGATACTATCTTCGCACGAGCAGCGTCATTGGATTCCACAGGGAATGCCCTTACGTTCGCACGATTCAAGGATGATATGAACAAGGATACTAGACGAGTAATTCTCTCATCAATCGTATGAGCCTCAATGTCGGATGCACCCTCCCAAGGGAACGCATCAGAACCGTGCTTGCGGTGATCACGACTCTTGCCTGGCCAGTAATTTCTGCGGTCATCGTAAGAATTACGGCACAGATCAAAGTACGATTCAAGCTCATTTACGGTTTGTTCATAAGCGTATCGAAGCGTCTTTATACTTGGCTCCTTATCAAGATACGTAAGTGCCTCGGAAATATTATCGCTTTGCATATTAGTACCCTATAATATCATATGGATCAAACACGATCCGGTGCTTTTACCCATTTGTATCTAGTCTCCGGTCCGCTGTTATCTCCCTCAATGTAAATAACTTTATTCAATAATTTACCCTTCATCCTCAAGGGAACTTTTACGTGAACCTTCTTACTGATTTCATTAATAAATACAGTAACGAAGTTAGGATTCGGGGGCTGAAAAATAACCCTTCCTCTATAAAGGATAGGCATTGGAACAATATCGTCCAATATGCTTTGACCCTCCTCGTTTATCCAGAGGTTCTTCCCCTTGCCAGTTACCATACCTTCTTCCATCTTGTGGTAAACCGTTTCCAATAATTCCTCAAAGGGTACGTTGTACTCCTTGGCTAGTTCTGTTAATCTTCTTTTAGGCATTAGTACCCTCCCTTGTTGCTTGATGTTGTTAGTAAATCACGTTTATCCAAATGATCAGGACCTTCTCCGGCATTTGCCATTCGCAAGTACCTCAGAACGTCAAAGAAATCCTTTAGGGGTTCATCACTTTTTCCTTTGGAATTATAATTAATAAGGGAATCAATCAGGTTACCGCAGTCCTTATGTATGTAGCACCTTGGCTTGTTTGCGTCATCAATGCCCTTATTGGGATTATAACTGAACCACTCGTCCAGAGCAGCTATGCCTATCTCCTCCATTCTGCCGTCACTTGGCACGAAGTGCATACCGTAATCATAGAAGGCTGTGAAGAGATCATCATTGTTCTCATTCTCCCTTGAGAAATACCTGGAGTCCCCAATCCTCTCGATTACTTGTACCCCTAGGTCACCCTCAATCTCGCGGAATAACTCCGCGTAACTCTCTACGTTGTGACCGACTTTCTTTGCAGCTGAGCCAAATCTCCATTTTGGATCCCCAAAAATTGCCCACTCTCCATATGTATCACGGTCAGGCCACTCTCTCCTGATATAGACTTCACCTTCTTTATTAACTCCTGCCCAGATAGCAACATAGTTCCTAGCTCCGGCTGGATCAACCACTTGATAACAACTGTATCTGGACTGATCGGTAATATCCGGAAATTCTCTTCCGTATTTGTTGGGTAAAGAGGATAATACATTTACTTCTGTGTTGAACAAGGGCAGAAGGGATGCCATTGATTTTACTGGGACTCCGTAGGCACGAACAAGTATTTCTTCTTCTGGCCTACCCCTTAGATCCTTTTGTATTCTATCATATCCCCCAAACGGATTCTCATCCGAGTGCAGGTAAATTACTGCAGCGTCCCTGTTAGTACTGTACTGAACAATAGGTAATGCCTTACCGCCAAGAAGCTCCGCGTCCTTGGTCTCCAAGGTTTCTGCGCCCTTCAGGTACTCAGAGATGAATGGTGTGAATCCATCAATGGGCGTGAATCCTATTACTAGCTTTGAGTTCCTGGTAGCTAATCGAAATCGTAGTGTATTTACAAGGGCAGCATCACCGAGGTACTCATCCAACCAAGCGCCAATGTTCAATCCATTGGTCTTCTTGAAGCCGAACTCGAAGCCCTCCAAAATAGTCTGGTTATTACTGAACTGCGTATAGGTCTTGAAGTCCACCCTTGTCCTTGTGTCAGGAAAGATGAAAGAACTTCCAGTGAAGCCATTCTGCATACTGAAGTTAATGTATCCCTCAGTACTCTTGGTCTTCCTTCTGAACTCCTTGGGCATCATCTCCCATATCGCGGATTGCTGTATTTTTACTGAGGTATCAGCGTTCTGGCTGAAGCATACAATATGACCATCCTCGTTATTCATTACTGCTTGCATTACCATCTTGGCGCAACCAGTTGTCTTACCACTTCTATTACCACCAAGGACTAAGCACTCATTGTACTTATCAATACCAGAACGCATCCTTTCCCATCCAGGTAGGTCAAAGCCATAACGGACTGGATCATTCTCCGAGGCGCGTATCCTGCCCTCGTGAGCTTCGTGCAGATCCTGTAATAACTTAGGATCAATCTCGCCAAGGGCTACGATCTCCTCGTCCGAGGGTGCTTGAAGAATTGGGTGCTTACTGAATTGAAGTTCCATCGTCATCTCCTTCATCGAAGTCCCAATCCATATCCGGGGAGTCCGTCTTTACTTCTTGGTGCATTTCATTAATCAGCATCCTACCACTTGGCAGGTGATCGTAATCAAAGTATACCTCGCCCTTCTCGTTCATAACAATAAAACAGAAATGATCAAAGTGCTCGCCAAGTATGCCCCGAATTTGGTCATAGATGGGTTCGTAACTATTATCCAGAACTGACCTAGACATCCTCAACCTCCGCATCAATCCTTTTGGCTTCCTTGATTCTATCCTTAGCTGCCTTAATGGTTGCCTCGTAATCCTCCTGGGTGTATACCTTCCTGTCCTCAGTAATCTGCGTAGCCTCGCCCCGAGTTGTCATTGTTTCTCTGAAGGCGTTACTCTTGGCTATACTGACCTCTTTGATGTCCCTGAAGGATACCTTCATCTCCGGATCATCCTGCATACGCTCGCGTACCTTCTCCACGAGATCCTCCTCCAAGGACGCTAGGTTCACGTAATTGGATGCAGCCATCTTGCCGGCTAGCTCCCTGAGATTGCCAAGGTGGTCAGCGTACTCCACCATAACCTTGATGACCATATACCGATTAATATCGTACTTCTTAACTATCTGCGTCTGGCTCTTGCCCATTGAGTACAGGTACAGAATCTTGGCGACCTTATCTGGGTCATATCTAGATAGGCTCTTGACTTTGCGCAGCTCCGCATCAGCAGCCCGCTCACGTATGGCTGAGTAAATGCGTTCGTTTAGTTCGTCCTTATCTTCTTTGAGTCCCATATTTTTTTAAGGGCTAATATATATATAACTACATCTGACTACAGCGCTGTCGCGCGATGGCCTCCCCCCAGTGCACATATGTACAGTAGTATACATTTGTACAGTACCGGGTATCTTGATGTCAAGGTATTTGATGCGTCAAAGTCTGTACTTTGATTAGTCAAAGTCAAGTCTTGGAGTATTAAAAGCAAAGTTCGCGCGCTTTTGTATCAAAAGAAGATTTTTTTGCGTTTTTTGTAATACATTCATAAGAGCTTTATTACTTCCCATATTATGGGAATAAAATCAGTTCAAAATTTATACTTGCCTTATGCCAATAAGGTATTAATAAATTGAGTTGAAAAGGGCAATTATGCTCAATCAAAACGAAAAACATATGAAAGAATTCAAAATAATCACTATATGCCACGATAGCACATATGCAGATTGGTATGATGCTAAAGATAAAAAGGACGCTTTGGCTCAATACGAAAAAGATTTTGACGAATGGGTTGGATCAAAGTACAGAGACGAAAGAACCATTGAAATTAAGGAAATAAAATAATGAAAAAATACGCTTCATTATTCTGCAGAGCTGATTCAGCTTATAAAAAGCGCATTGCTTGGGATGTTTACGACATTTCGCGTGATGCTACTTCTTATGATAAAGATATGCCAATTGTTTGCCATCCACCTTGCAGATCTTGGGGAAGACTTTCCCATATGGCAACTAATGTTAGGAAAGGTGAAAAAGATCTTGGCACTTGGTCAATCAATATGATTCTCAAAAAAGGTGGCATCTTGGAGCATCCAAGTGGCTCAAAACTATTTAATCACGTTCCTACTAATAAGGGCTTCATTATTGAGATTGATCAGTACGATTTTGGTCACGTTGCTCATAAAATGACAAAGCTCTTTATTTATGGCATAGACAAAAGCCAATTGCCACAATTACCACCCAAAGATAATAGCGTGCATTTATGCGAAAAAGGCAAAACGCGCTCAATTTGTGGCAACGTAAAAGGGACAACTAGATGTACGCAATATCAACGTGAATATACACCAGAAAAGCTAATTGATTTTATTGAACAAATATTAACTAAAATAAACCTAAATAATGAAAACTAAATTGAAAAAACTATTA
>Ga0181402_1000306_pt1 | contig 18110 bp, 21 predicted proteins | sample 25SPOviralmetaG_FD_130131 | JGI IMG/M metagenome (GOLD analysis project Ga0181402, IMG submission 130131) | Marine viral communities from the oligotrophic San Pedro Time Series (SPOT) site, San Pedro Channel, CA, USA - 25 SPOT_SRF_2011-08-17 | ecosystem: Environmental > Aquatic > Marine > Strait...
GCCCAACATAGCCCCTTGCCTAGCCCCCTTTTAGTGTGGCACTAATGCAACAGGGGAGATGTTACAGATTTGGTTGAACGCTTCTCCTCCCTGTGCGTTCCCAATAGAGGGGGGCGGGTTTTCCTCTCCTTTTACCTGCCCCTCTCGTTGTAAAGGTTGAGACATGAAAGATAGTGAGATTGAGTTACTGAAGGCTATTGCGCTAGACCCTGTGTTGTTTGTGCGTAGTATTATTGGTGTTGAGCCAGAGCAGTGGCAGTGTGATGCGTTGTATGCTGTTCGTGATAATGACAGGGTTGCGATTAGGTCTGGTCACGGGATTGGCAAGACTGCTTTCCTAAGTTGGTTGATATTGTGGTGGTTGTTGACGAGAACCCCGTCCAGGGTTGCTTGCACGGCAAACACAGCTAGTCAGTTGAGTGATATTTTGTGGGCAGAGGTTGCGAAGTGGCACAGGCGTTTGCCAGAGGGCTTTCGTAATTTGTTGGATGTGAAGTCGGATAAGATTGAGTTTATTGGTGGCGATAGCTTTGCTGTTGCCAGGACTGCGCGTAGGGAGACCCCAGAGGCTTTACAGGGTTTTCACTCGCCTAATATGTTGTTCTTGATTGATGAGGCTTCGGGTGTTGATGATTTGATATTTGAAGTTGGTGAGGGTGCTATGTCTACGAAGGGTGCTAAGACAGTTATGACTGGCAACCCGACACGCACGAGTGGTTATTTTTACGAGGCATTTAATAAGATGGCAGAGCGTTGGTCTACGATGAAGGTAGCATCGTCTGACAGTACGCAGGTGTCTGATGGTTTTATTGAGGATATGAAGCTCAAATATGGTGATGAGAGCAATATATTTAGGGTGCGTGTGTTGGGTGAGTGGCCTGAAGCGGATGATGATGTTGTCATTCCTATGCACTTGGCAGAGGCTGCTGTGAGGCGTGAGCAAGAGGCTGCGGAGACGACTCCTGTTGTTTGGGGGCTTGATGTTGCTAGGTTTGGCAGTGACAAAACAGCCCTTTGCAAACGCAAGGGAAATGTCGTAACAGAACCTATCAAGACTTGGCGAAACAAGGACTTGATGGAAGTATGTGGGATAATTTTAAATGAATATGAAACGACTAGTTGGAGCGATAGACCAGTTGAGATATTGGTTGACAGCATCGGTCTGGGTGCTGGTGTGGTTGACAGGCTTATTGAGCTTGACCTCCCTTGCAGGGGTATCAACGTAGCGGAGAGTTCATCTATGAGTGACAAGTATAGTCGCTTGAGAGATGAGTTGTGGTTTGCGGCAAAGGAATGGTTAGAGGATAGGGATTGTTCTCTGCCAGATGATGATGAATTGGTTTCTGACCTTTGCAAGCCTCGCTTTAAGTTTACATCCAATGGGAAATTAAAAGTTGAGTCGAAGGACGAGATGAAACGGCGTGGCTTGAACAGCCCCGATGTTGCAGATGCCCTTTGCCTAACTTTCGGTTCTCGTGCTAGTCTTGCAAAAAGCGGTTCACGTTATCGCTGGAACAGCACTTTAGATTATGATTCTTCGGGTTGGATTGTGTAATGGAAAATGAAGGTTTTGAGTTTATTGACGGAGATGACTTTCAGGCTGTTGCTGACACTCTTGAGGATTTAGTTGATTCTGGTAGTGAGTGGTCTAATCTTTTGGATGTTTGCCTTCTTGCTTCTGCTTACTGCGCCCAGCAGGATGGCATGACGACTGATGAGTATTTGGAGATTATCTCCAGTGTGCGTGTTTCCCCTGAAGGCATTTACGGAGAGGCTTAATGGCTAAGATGATGGTGAACACTCACCGCCCGATGACAAAGGTGAGGCGTAGACATAAGAAACGTGGTTTACATATTCGTAAGAAGTTGGGGCCACGGCATCATATGAGGATTAATTGATGGCTATTAATTATAGAGGTGAGCGTTTTTCTGGTTATAACAAACCTAAGAGAACACCAGGCAAAAACAAGAAGTTTGCTGTGCTGGCAAAAGAGGGTGAGAATGTTAAGTTGGTTCGCTTTGGCGACCCCAACATGACTATTAAGAAAAACATTCCTGCAAGAAGGAAGAGCTTTCGCGCTCGTCACAAATGTGATGAGAAAAAATCTAAACTTACGGCTGGTTACTGGTCGTGCAAGAAGTGGTAGGAGTTTACTATGTACGGAAAAGATTATGGTAAGAAAAAAGCCAAGAAAAAAAATAAGAAGAAAAAGGGTAAGAAGTAATGGCTAAAGGTGTTCCACATTATTTTCGTGATGGCACGAAACACACTGGCGGTATGCACAAGATGCCCAATGGAGAAATCCATAGTGGTGCTAGGCACACTGGTAGCAGTAAGAAACTTTTTCATTTTTCTGAATTGTCAAATACCGCTAAGAAAAAGGCGAGAAAAAAAGTATGAGAGAGCAGGTTTATTTTCAAACTGTTTACAGGCGCAATCGTGCGCTTGAGAAAGCTCAAGAGCTTATCAAAGCTGAAGAGGTTGCTAAGTTGCAACAAGAAGCACCAAAGAAACGTGGTCGTCCAAAACGGAAGGAAAAGAGATGATTTGTCCTCATTGTGGTCATCCAAACCCAAATGGTTATCAAGGTCTTTGCAAGTCTTGCAGAAAGCCTCTTGATGTACAGCCTACAACTGTGGCAAAAAAGTCACAGGAAGTTGAAGCTCAAGAAGTTGTGAAGAAGTCTGTAAAGAAGGTTGGCGTTAAAAAGACGACCAAGAAAACAAATGGCAAAGATAAGTGATATTGAATTTCAGGCTATTGTTCGCAACGAGATTGAGCAAGCTCTAGGTTATTACGACACTGAGTTTTCTCAAGACCGCATTGATGCGATGGATTACTACTTGGGTGAGCCTTTCGGTAACGAACAGGCTGACAGGTCACAGGTAGTTAGCACTGAAGTTTCAGATACGATTGAACACATCATGCCTAATCTGATGCGTATATTTGCGTCATCAGATGAGTATGTGAAGTTCATGCCCAAAGGCCCAGAGGATGTTGCTGCTGCCGAGCAAGCCAGTGACTACTGCAACTGGATTATTAACAATGATAATCGTGGCTTTGAAATCATGCACAACTGGTTCAAGGATGCGTTGCTGCAAAAGATGGGTGTGGTTAAATATTATTGGGATGAGACTGCTGAAATGCAGACCGAAGAATATAGCGGTTTGAATGAGCAGGAACTTACCATTATTGTTTCTGACCCTAATGTCGAGATTGTATCACAGGCAGAGCGTGAAGTTGGTGAGGAGATGGAGATGCCTGATGGCATGGTCATCCCAGCCCCCATTGCTTATGATATTAAGGTGCGCCGTACAAATGTGTTTGGTCGTGTTGTCGTTGAGAATGTCCCGCCAGAGGAGTTTTTGATTGGCAAACGTGCAAAGTCAATTGAAGACGCTGACTTTGTTGCTCACCGCACAACCATGACTGTTAGTGATTTGGTGGAGATGGGTTATGACAGAGATGAAGTTGAAGAATACGCAGGATTCACAGACATTGAAATCTCAGAAGAACGAACCAGCAGGTTTGAAGACCTTGAGACTAACTCTGACTTCGACAGCCTCGACCCGACCATGCGCGAAGTCTTGGTTGTTGAATCTTATATCCGTACTGATTATGACGGGGATGGCATTGCTGAGTTTCGGCGTGTTTTAACTATTGGTGAAGGTCATCATATTCTTGAGAATGAAGAATTTGACCACATTCCATTTTCTATATTATCACCAATCTTGATGCCACACAGAGCCATTGGTCGCTCTGTTGCCGAGCTTGTGATGGATGTGCAATTGATTAAGTCAACCTTGATGCGTCAGTTGCTTGATAATATCTACAACACAAACAATGCCCGTGTAATTGCTGTTGAGGGGCAAGTTAATCTTGATGACTTGTTGACCAACAGACCAGGCGGTATTGTCAGAACTCGTGCGCCAGGAATGGTGCAACCCTTGCAAGTTCCTGAAGTATCTCGTTCTGTATTTCCTGCGCTGGAATATATGGACAGAGTTAAGGAACAGCGTACAGGTGTAAGTCGTCAGTCTATGGGCTTGGATGCTGATGCATTGCAGTCAACAACGGCTACGGCTGTTGCTGCTATGACATCTGCTAGTCAGGGTAAGATTGAGATGATTGCTCGTGTCTTTGCTGAAACTGGTGTGCGTAGATTGTTCCAAGGCATCTTGCATCTTGTCACTAAGTACGACAACAAGCCTAAGATGATTAGATTGAACAATCAGTTTACGCCGATTGACCCACGCGAATGGTCACACACTTTTGATGTGCAGATTAATGTTGGCTTGGGTAATGGCACTAAAGATGAACAGTTGCGCTCTCTGTTTATTATCTTGCAGAAGCAGGAGCAGATTATGCAGATGATGGGGCCAAATAATCCTCTCGTTAATCCTCTTCAGTATCGCAATACATTGGCTAAGATTGCAGAGCTATCTGGCTTTAAAAATGTAAACGACTTTTTTGGCGACCCACGCCAAGCTCCACCGCAGCAACCGCAACAGCCACAGCAAGACCCGCAACTAGCACTTGAGTTGCAGAAGTTGCAAGCAGAGCTTGAGATGGATAGGCAGAAGATGCAGATGGAATTTGAACTGAAAAAACAGAAGATGATGGCTGACTTACAATTACGCCGTGAAGAGCTTGAGTTTGAAAAACAGCTTCGAACTGAGAAGGTTTTAGCTGGTTTAGAGACATCTACTAACCTACCGAGGGTCTAATGGTATTACCAACTACAGTATTACCACCTACTGTAGATGAGCTTGACATTCAGGCTTTGGCAAATGTGCCTATGCCTGTTGTGCAAGCTGCACCGCCACGAATGTCTCCATACTCACGAACAAATCTGCCAGAGTTTATGCAACAACGTGTTGAAGTTGCGCCTGGCTTGTTTGGCCCACAGCAAGGTTTGTTGGGTGCTGCACCAGTTGGTGCGCCAGCAGACTATGGTGCATTAGAGCAACAATTTGTTGAGAGCTTTGCGGCTCGTCCAGAATACTTTGGTAGGTCTTATACGCCTGGTGCTATGATGCCTGGTGGCCTTGAGTTTGCACCTATGTCAACAGATGAGCCATTTGACTTTGAGCAGGGTTTAAAGACTGCTGCTGCATTACAGGCTGCGTATAATTTAAGAGAGCCTGTTGGTGATTTGCTTAAAGGTTTTCAGGAAGGTGTTGTAGACCCGTTTGCTTCTGGTTTCGATGATACTGTTATTGAGCCAATAAAAGAAACACTTGAGCCTATTGCATCTGGTATTGATGATTATTTAGTTGAGCCAGTTAAAGAAACACTTGAGCCTATTGGAGATTTTATTGGAAACATAAATGTTCCTAGTGTTCAGGTTGCCAAAGACTTTGTTGGCCCAATCGCAAGTGGTGTTGATGATTTAATTATTGAGCCTATTAAAGAGGCTGTTGAAGGCTTCTTACCAGAAGGTGTTAAAACAAAATTGCCTGGTGGTACTGAAACTATAAGTAATGTTTTAGATACAGCTGGTGATGTAGAAAATCTTTTTACTAAACCTCACGTTAATAATTACTTTAAAGCAGTTGAGTCGGCGCAGGTTGCGGCTGGTGATGCTTTTATTCCTGGTGATGCTTTAAACGCAGGTGCTGATGCGGCTGCTGCTTTGGGTATTAAAAATTTTATTGAAAACCCAACTGTAGAAGACGCAATACCAGCACTAAATGATGCTGCATATTTAGCTCAAAATTACGCACCTGAGCTGTATAATAGTTTGCCTGGCGCAGAGCAGATTAGTGCTTTGGAAGGGCCGTTGGCTATTTTTAATGCGGCAGAGGCATTGAAGGGTGGTATTGATTCGCCTGGTGAGCTTTCTTCTGTTATACAGGGTGTTGCTACTGTTGCGGGAGAAGGTTCTGCCCTTGCTGGTCTTGCTAATCCAATCGTTTCTGCAATGCTCTTAACGCAACAGCTACCAAGTTTACTTGAGGGTGGTGCAGCAGGTGAGATACCAAGGTCAAAATATACTTTAGGCTTTGAGGATGGCAGTTTTGGGGAAACAAGCTCCCGCACTTATGATAAAGCTCAAACTCCAACAGAAACAGCAAAGAGAGATTTTGGCAGTACCCAGTCGCGTAATGCCATTGATTTTGTAAATTGGTTGCAAAACTCTATGGGTTATGAGGTTGACCAAACTGCACTCAAGAAGTGGGAAGCAAGTGACCAAGATGAGATTGTTGACCAGTATGGTTACTTTGAGCAACGTCATAAACTAGAAGACCCAAGTGTTAACGCTGCTGACTTTGTAACCAATATGCTTCGGGCTGGTGTATTGCAACCAACCGCAGAAACACCGCCAATAAATATGCAGGAAGCATTAGGTGTTCTTAGCCCAGAAACTACCTACTACAGTGACCTTCGTGACATTCAGGTTGCAGGTAACGTAAATGTTCCATACTTGCTAAGTCAGATTAACCCATATCCAGAAGGATTTGACCAAGAAACTGGTTATATGCCAACACCAGAGCAACTTGAAACTAGAGAGCTTGCTAAAGCATATATTGAAAGAGAGCCTACACCACCGCAAACTGTAGGTGAGTTCATAGGTTCAATAACACCTCAAGAAGCTATGGCATTGCCAGCAGGTTTTGATTTTGGTCAGGTTATGCCAGCTATTCCAGGGTTAGGTAGCTATGCAAGACTGGAATCTCCTTATGACCCTGCATATCGACAGCAAGCAATATCAGTGCCAGGACAGATGCTTGACTTCCAAACATTGCAGAGAATGCTGCCTATTTAGAATGGGTGTAGACTAGAAAAATATAGTGTGGCATAAATATCACAGGAGAGAGTGATGGATGAAGGAAAATTAAGGGGAGAACAGGATAGGGGCGAAAAAGCAAAGGCTGTCTTGCGTAATCCTATCATGGTTGAGGCTTTTGAGGAGCTTGGAAGTCGTTATATAGAAACGTGGAAGGCGACTTCTATTGAACAAGAATCTCAAAGGGAGAAGATTTTTCAGATGTATCAAGCACTGCTTGCGGTGCAAGGGCATCTGGAAGAACTTGTCAGCACAGGTGAGTTGGCAAAAATTGAGTTAAACAGTAATTCTCTATGGAGGAGATAAGATATGAGTGAAAGCAGTATCCCTGATGGGGCTGAACCACTAACCAGAGGTCAAGCAGTTGACCATCTCTTGAGTACCCCCGCCCCTGAAGAGGCAAGCGATATACCTCAAGAGCCTGTAGCTGAAGCAGAAACGGAAGTTGAAGCGGAAGCAGCATTAGTAGAAGAAGTAGAATCTGATGACGCTGTAGAGCTATCTGAAGAAGAGACTGAAGAAACTGATGTCGAATACGAAGCTACTGAAGATGAAGATGAGCAACCTTTGGAGGCCTCTGAAGAATCTGATGACGTAGAAGAGTATTACACTGTTAAAATTGATGGTGAGGAAAAGAACGTCACAACAGACGAACTTATCAAGAACTATCAACTTGAACAGGCCGCGCAAAAACGAATGCAGGAAGCTGCAAGTGAGCGAAAGCAAGCTGAAGCTGAACGCCAAGTTATCGCGCAACAGCGTGAGCAGTACGAACAGGCTTTGAATGTCTTGTCTCAGCAGCTTACAGTGCAAGAGCCTACTCAAGAATATTGGGAAAAGCTCTATGCGGAAGACCCGTTGGAATATGTAAAGCAACGTGATGGAGTTCGTGACCGCAAAGATAATCTTGCAAAGGTTCAGCAAGAGCAGATGCGGGTACAGCAAGAGAAGCAGCAAGAAATGATGCAAGCGCATCAGCAGCATCTCGCGCAAGAGCAACAGCGTTTACTAGAGCGTATTCCAGAGTGGCGTGACGAAGAAGTAGCTACGAGGGAAAAGCAAAACGTAATACAGTATGCACAGCGTATTGGTTTTACTGAGCAAGAACTCCAAACCGCCTCTGATAGTCGTGCTATTGAGACACTCCGCAAAGCATATCTTTATGATGAGTTGATGGCTAAAGCTCCAGCAGCTCAGAAGAAGGTAAGAAAAGCACCGAAAGTAACTAAGTCTGGCAAGCCTACTCCTAAGTCCGAAGTGACTGCAAAACGTAAATCACAGGCTTTTGACCGCCTGAAGAAAAGTGGCAGCAGAGATGCTGCTGTGGATTATCTTTTGGAAAGAAATAGGTAAATATTATGGCTACACATACTACTACTACTGCCGTTGGTGAGCGTGAAGACCTTGCTGACGTTATAACTCGAATCGACCCTGACGAGACCCCAATTTTTTCTGCTCTCCGCAAAGAGACAGGAAATGGCGTATTTGTTGAATGGCAAGTACAGGAACTCGCTGCGGCTGCTTCTAACAATTATCAAAACGAAGGTGCTGACGCTACTTACGACACACCAACCCCAACTGTTCGTCTTGGAAACTACATGCAGATTTCACAGAAAGATGCTGCAATTTCTGGAACGCTGGACGCTGTTGATAAGGCGGGACGCGACAAAGAAACCGCGTACCAAAAAATTCTGAAAGGTCTTGAGCTTCGCCGTGACATTGAAAAGTCTGTTGCAACTGCACAGGCTCGCTCTGCATCTGACCCTCGTAAAGCTGGTACACTCTCAAGCTGGATTACAAACGTATCCATCGCTTCAGACGAAACTGCTTTCAATGCTGGTGTTGGTCTTGGTACACATATCCCATCTGACGATGGTACTGACCGCACAATGACACTCGCCATGATTGATGCTGCTATGCAAGCTGCATACGAAGATGGTGGTCAGCCAAACATGTTGGTTGTTTCACCTGCCAAGAAAGTTGCTTTCAGCGACTTAAACTCTGGTTCAGTGTCAACAAACCAAATCAACTATACTGCTCCTCGTGAAGCGGCTATCGTTGGGTCGGTTTCACTTTATCTGAGTGACTTCGGTCAGCTTGATGTTGTTATCGACAGATTCACACCATCAGACAGAGTTTACCTCCTAGACAGTGACTATGCTTCTATCTGCACACTGCCTGGTCGTAACTTTGCAGTAACAGACCTCGCTAAAACAGGCGATGCTGATAAGTTCGAAATCATCACAGAATGGTCTTTGAAAGTATCTGCGCCTAAAGCACATGGTGCTGTTTATAACTTGTCATAAGTTATTAGGGGGAGAGCTTAGTCTCTCCCCTGATACTTTGGGAGAAAAGTTTGTCTAAGAGATTGCTTAAAAGGGATGCTGTCACTGGTAAGGAAACGTGGGTACACGATAATCCTAGTGGCGGCTTTGTTTACGAGACATCGCAAAATGTTGATGCACTTTTAAAACGCAACAAAGAAGAGGCTAATGCATATCGTTCTGGTTCTTTGATTGGGGATACACAAAGACATCAACAGAAGGTTGCAGAAATACCAACGGCTCTTTATTATGAGCTAGTACAGAAGTTTGGTGAGCCAAAGCATAATCCTAACGCTTGGAAAAAGTGGATGAATGATTATGAGAACAGGTTCTTTAGAACAAGTGGTGGTAACGTATAATGGCTATTACAACCTTTGCAGAACTAAAAACGGCTGTTGCTAATTTTTTAGCACGTTCTGACCTGACAGACAGAATACCTGAATTTATTAGTATGGCAGAGGCTCGTATGGGTAGGGAGTTGGAAACACGTTCACAGGAGAAACGTGCAACAGCTACGCTAACAGGTGGTGATGCATTTGTTTCATTGCCCACGGATTTGCGTTCCATAAGAATGGTCAAGCTAAACACAACCCCTACGGAGGTTCTTGAGTATTATACGCCCCAAAAAATAAATGAATTATACTCAAGCGGTGGTTCTGGAAAGCCTCGTGCTTATACCATTATTGGTGGAGAGATAAAGTTTGCACCTACGCCCGATAGCGGATACACAGCAGAAATTGTGTATATGGAAGGTGTGCCAGATTTGTCGGATAGTAATACGACAAATACGATTTTAACTCGCCACCCTGATTTGTACTTGTATGGTGCATTGTCGGCTGCAAGTGTGTATTTGATGGATGACCAGAAAACACAGATGTACGACAGTCTCTTTACACGCTCAATGGAAGAGTTAAAACGTGAAGAAGAAAAGGGTCAACATGCTGGCTCTGGTTTATTTATGAAATCTGATTACGGAGAATTGACATGAGCGCAATGAGTGATTATCTCGAAAACGAAATCCTTGACCACATACTAGGAACAGGTGCATATTCTGCACCATCTACTGTTTACATTGGTCTTTCTACTGGTTCTTTTGGTGATGATAATAGTGGTACTGAGTTATCTGGCAGTGGTTATACGAGAAAGTCTGCGGCTTTTGATGCTGCCTCTGGTGGAACAACCGACAACACTGCTGCTATTGAGTTTCCTGCTGCTACTGGTAGCTGGGGTACAGTAAGCCATTTTGGAATCTTTGATGCCTCTAGTTCTGGAAATCTTTTGATACATGGTGCTTTTTCAGCGAGCAAAACGATTGCTACAGGTGACATCCTACGGATTGCTGCTGGCGACCTAGATGTAACTGCGGCTTAGTCCAATGGCTGAGATAATCGGCCCAACACTGGAGCAGCTAGACAGCTGGGGCAATATAGATGCCCTTGATGCTTTTGGCACTCTTGAGGACTTAGATAATCTCAATCTGTTTGAGACTACATCTTCTGTTGCGACTGCAATTACAGCAGCGCATACCAATAGCTTAGTAGTTGTAAAAGAGCTTGAAGGCTCATCCGCCCTATCAATTACCACAACATCAGATGGAATACGCATACAGTCTGTTGATGCTTCTGTAACAGGTGCGGCAAGTGTGGCGGCTGTTGCTAGATTTACTGTTGCAATGGATGCTTCAGTAAATATCGCAATCACTGAAGCTGCTAGTGCCTTAAAGGTATTAACCGCAAGTGGCAGCGCAAATATTGCCGTAACAGCAACATCTGGCTGCAATACTATACTTGTTATTAATGGTGCTGTGAGCATGTCTGTAACTGCGAATGGCTCTACGCAGTTTACAGCTAGTGGTGCTGGTTCTGTTAGCTGTGTTATAACTAGTACATTGACAGGCGAAATACTTGGGGAGCTTTGGTCTGTTGTGTCTGAGGGCAGTGAAACATGGAGTGAGGTAGCTGCTGGCTCAGAAGTTTGGACAAATGTAAGTCAAGGTAGCGAGGTTTGGTATAGACAATGATTAGATTTGGAGAGTTTCTTCCCGACCAATCTGCCTTCAATAATGCTGGCACAACTGTAGCGACAAACGTAATTCCGTCTTTGACAGGTTATGAGAGCTTTCAGGGCCTGTCTGCTATTAGCGGCACTGCTGACAGTACCATTGTTGGTTTGTTTGCTGCTCGTGATGATAATGGCAACACAGCTTTATATGCGGCTGATAGAGCTAAGATATATAAGTTTGATACATCTGATGGTTCTTTAGACAATATTAGCAAGTCTGGCAATTACAGCACTGGCACAGAGGATAAGGTTCGTTTTGTTCAGTATGGTGAAACTGTTGTTGCTACCAACTTTGCAGACCCTATACAAAAGATAACTGCTGCTGCATCTGGTCTGTTTTCTGACCTTAGTGCTGATGCACCAAAGGCTAAGTATATTGCTGTCGTGCGTGACTTTGTAATGACAGGATTTACCAATACGACCTCTGCTGGTACTAAGCCATATCGCACACAATGGTCAGCATTGGGTGATGCAACAAGTTGGGCAGTAAGTGCTACAACACAAGCTGACTTTCAGGACATTGATGACTTGGGGGATATTACTGGTTTGGTCGGCGGTGAGTATGCAACGATACTTTTAGAAAAGGGTATTGTTCGTGCCTCATATATTGGTTCACCTTTGATATTTCAGTTTGACAAAGTTGAGTTGAACAGAGGTTGTAAAGTACCAGGCAGTGTTGCTAATGTTGGTCATGCTGTGTTTTACTTGGCTGACGATGGCTTTTATATGTTTGATGGTAAAGAGTCTCGTCCGATTGGGGCTGAGAAGGTAAACAAATTTTTCTTGGAGGATTGGGATGGAGCTTATGCAAAGAATATGTCGTCTGCTGTTGACCCGTTACGACAAGTTATTATCTGGTCTTATGCTAGTACATCGGCAACTAGTGGCACACCTGACAGACTTATTATCTACAATTATGCCCTCGATAAATGGTCAACGGCGAACATTGGGGTTGACCACTTGGCGGGTGTTTATACGGCTGGTTTTACTCTTGAGCAACTTGATGCTGCTTTTGGCAGCTTGGATGTCCTACCTGCTTCTCTCGATGGGGTGGTTTATCGTGGTGGTGAGTTTGTTTTTGCAGCCAGCAAAGACAACAAAATCCAAACTTTCACGGGCAGTACGCTTGCGGCGATTGTTGAAACGGGTGAGTTTGAAGTTCGCAAAGGCAATAGAAGCCTCATTAGAAATGTCATCCCGTATGTTACGCTTCGTGAAAATGAAACTGGTGCTGTTACAGCGCAAGTTGCGAGTCGTAATAGGCAGATAGATACATTTACATTTGGTTCTTCTTCCAGTCTAAATACAGATAACTTTATACCTGTGCGCTCTGAAGGACGTTATCACAGGATAAGGTTAAATCTTACAGGTGAGTGGAATAAGACACAGGGCATTGATATTGATGCAACAACTACGGGACGCAGATGAGCAATCAGTACAGAAAGCTACCATATCAAGGCGGCGCACCTCGTGAAATATCCGAGGTGGTAAACAACTGTGTCGAAGGTAAGTTAAACAGTACAGGTAGTTTTACAGTTTCATCTGGTACAACTACTACTAATGTCACAGACAAACGTGTTGGTGCAAATAGCATTATACTTTTTACGGGTTTAGGTAATGATATTTCACACATACACCCATTTGTATCTAGTCGTACAACTGGCAGTTTTGTTGCTGGTCATCAGAATCATGGTCACGATTTAGTTGTTGGCTATGTGGTTATAGGATAAGAGAATGGTTGATTTAGCGAGAATGTCAGAATTGTCACAATTTTCACCGATGGGTGGTTTTTTTGGTGGAGGATTTAATTTTGACACCATGAATCAATTAATAATGACACCAGAGCAAGCTAGGCAAATGAGCATGACGAGGGATGTTAAGCCTCCAGCAGTTCAAAATGCAATTAATCAAGCAATTCAAACAGGCCAAAGTGTTTCATATAGTCAACCTACAAATACTGTAGCAGCATTGCCAGCTACACCTACACCAGTAGCACCAGCCCCAGTAGTGCAAACCCCGTTGCCTATAACTCAGCCTAGTGTTAATGTGCAGAATACAGGAGATATGAAGATGGCAAAACCTGACGGCGTAACAGAGACAATTACACGCACAGCCCCCGCACCATTTGCAGAACCATTCCTGCAATATGGTATGAGCGAGGCTCTGCGTCAATATCAGCAAGGCCCATATGAGTATTATCCTGGTGAGACAGTTGTTGGCTTTGCACCGCAGACAGAACAAGCGTTGCGTATGAGAGAGCAACAGGCTCTAGCTGGCACTCCCGTTGGAACGGCTGCACAGCAATACGCAACAGACGTACTTGGTGGTACATTCCTTGGGGGTAGTCCTGGGTTGAGTGAAGCCATCAACAGAGCCTTAGACCCAGTGCAAGCAAGAACAACAAGTGCATTAGCACAACGTGGTCGCTTGGGTTCTGGTGCTGCTGCTGATGTAATGACACGCGCACTCGGTGATGTTGCGGCTGACATTGCATATCGTGACTATGGTGCTGAACGTGCTAGACAGCAAGATGCGTTAAGATTAGCTCCAGCACTGCAACAGGCTTCTTATTACGACATTGGTCAGCTAGGTGCTGTCGGTGGTGCTAGAGAGCAACTTGCACAGCAACAGCTTGCTAGTGACATTGCCAGATTCCAGTTTGAACAACAAGCACCTATGCAATCTCTTGGTCAGTATCAGGCGGCTGTATCTGGCTTCCCGATGGGTCAGACATCATCTTCAATACAGCCATACTTTGAGCCAAGCACAGGCCAAACATTCTTAGGCGGTGCTGCATTGGGTGCATCTTTGTTGCCAGAATCTGCTGGCACAACAGAAAGACTTCTTGCTGGCTTACTTGGCGGCGGAATCGGTACATACTTGTAGGGGATAGACATGGTAACACCTATTGACCAGTTAAACATGGGTTTGCTTGACAGGCTATCAATGCGCCCAATAACGCCTGTAGACCAACTAAATGTGGGGCTGCTTAACAGGCAGTCAATGCGCCCAATAACGCCTGTAGACCAACTAAGCACAAGGGCTTTAGATGGAATGGGGTCTGGCCTCCTTGGAGTAAATGTTAGTCCATTAAATGTTCGGTCACAATTAGCTGCTGCTGCCCAGCCAACAGCATTAGGTCGAGTGCGTGGTGCTTTAGGTAAAAGTTTGTCTAGCCCTAATATTTTAAGAGGTATAGCTGCTGGCTTGTTAAGTGGACCATCACGAACGCCTGTTAGTTTTGGTCAGTCATTATTGGGTGGCTTGCAAGCTGGTCAACAGTTGCAAGAAGCTGAAGAAGATAGGGAGTTGAAAAAAATGCTTGCGGAAGCAGAGCTTAGTAAACTTCAAAGAGGCACTATGCCTAAACTGGGTGCGCTAAAAACGTATTATGACCAGCAAGGTAATACTGTTAATGTATACACCAGACAAACACTAATGGGCCAAGAGGTTTTGGATGCTGATACGGGTGAAATAGTTAGTTTAGCTGGATTAACTGAGGATAAACCAGACACTACTGCAAGTAAGATAAGTGCAGAAAAGGCATCTCAATACACTGTTGTAAATCCAGAAACGGGTGAGCGTGAAGTTAAAACTTTGCAGTACATGACTATTAATGGTATGGAAGATTTATATGAAAGTGTCCCCCCTACTCCTGAAAATCCTCGCGGTATAAAAAAAGTTCCTTTTGGAAATGTTATTCCATTTGAGCCTGAGCCAATAAGGGAAGGTATGGATGCTCAAGCTGTTAAGGCATATACCGAAGCAAATAATTTAAGACAAACTATTATTGCTCTTGATGAGTTTGAGGGGTTAATAAACGAGGGCTTTGCAGGTGGTATTGAGTCTAAAATAAAAGGCTTGACTGGTGATTTAAAAACACTTGTTGGCAAAACAGATTTAACAAGACCTGAGCAATTAATCAAACTTTTAAAAGCAAAGCAAAATACTTTGTTAGGTAAATTGAGGGTGGCTATTGTTGGTCCTGGTGTTATGACCCAACAAGATGCGGAAAGGGTTATTGAGGCATTAGGTGGTGATATATCAAAATGGACAGCAAACCCTCAGATTTTAGTTCAAGCTATTCGTGATGCAAGAGCTACTGCTGCCCGTGACTTTGCTAGTAAACAATCACTTTTTGGCGCATTAAAGGAAGGTAAGTTTCCTGAGCTTCTTGGTTTGCCTGAAGGTGTGCAGGATGTGACTGGTGCTGTGGGTGACTTTTGATGGATATGAAAACTGTAACATATAGGGATAAGGTCACAGGTAAGACTGATAGCTATGAAATACCTGTTTCTGCTAAAACGCCAGATGAGATTCGCACCGCTCTAAAGCCTCTTGTTTTGAAAAACAGAGAATCTTTTAAACAGGAAAAAGAAGCCCCTAGAGCAGTAGTTCCGTCTGGTGTTTTTACTCCGTTTCCTATGATTGCGCCACCAGAGCGCGAGGATGCTAAGTCTCAACAAGATGCCTATCAGGCGCAACAAGATGTATTGACAGAATACATCAATACAATGGCTCTTTTTGGTTTACCAACAAAGGGTTTGTCTCTTCTTGGTGTAGAAGGCCCACAAGAAAAAGTTGAATCAGCAAGAGCTAGATTGCCGTTTGAAGCTACCTTAGGAGCGCAACTTATGGGTGGTATTCCCACTGCTGTTGCTGCTGGCCCCGCTGTGTTTAGAGGTGTTTCTAAAGTTCCTGTCCTTTCTGGTGCTATTGCGCCTGTTCGCGCTGCTGTTGCAAGCGGCTTAGAGGGTTTGGGAACTTACCTTGGCGGAACAAGTAGAGGTGAGGAAACTTTAACTGGTGCTGGTATATCTACACTTGCTGGCCCTTTGTTTACGGCTGTTGGCACTCCTCTAGGAAGAGCATTAGAGTTTGCAACAAGAAAGCCTAGAGAGCAGGCATTAAGAACAATAGGTGACCTTATGAGCGCACCTAGAGGCCCATCTGCAACGGCATTAACAGCCGATGAATTAGCTATTATTGCTGGTGAGCCTAAACCAGTTACTGTTGCAGAACAAATTGGTGGAGAGGCTGAAGGTTTAGAGCCTTTGGTTGAAAGAGCTATTCAAAATGCTGGACCAGAGGGGCGTGTTGCTCGTGACATTGCTATTGAAAAAATGGCGGCTAGAGCAGAGGGTAGGCCTACGCGAGTATTTGAGTCTGCGGAGGGTTTTCCTACAAGCCAAAGAGTTGATGAGCTTATGGAAAACATTGAGCTTGATAAAACAAAGTCTGGTGAAATTTATAGCGATGCGTATAAAACAAAGTTTGAGCCAACTGATAAAATTGTCAACATTTTAGGAGGCAAAACAGATTTTAGAAGGTCGGCTAATAAAGCAGTTAGAATACTTAATAATGAAATAGCTGCCGATTTAACTGAGCCTGTTACAGTTTTAAAGGTTATAAAACCTGAGATAAAAGATGAGGCAGGTAAGATTATTCAAGAGGAGGTTAAAGAAAGAGTTGCTTTAACTGCTGAAGATTTAATTGGCACTAAAAATATTGCAAATACATTAGAAACCACTGAAAATCCTACAATCGTTGTTGATTATATGTTGCGTGGTTTTGACGACTTAATACAAAAAACCAAGGGTAAGCAATCAAGAAGAGCTTTAAGCACACTAAAGTATTCTTTGCTTGACGAGATGAAGGAAGTAAATCCTAGCTTCTTAGATGCTAGAGATGCTTATGCTGGGGTTAGCTCAAGACAAAATGCAATGGAATTTGGTAAAGATATTCTTGATTTAAAACCAGACGAATTTAAAACTTTTATAAGCAAAATGAGCCAAGATGAAAAAGAATACTTTTCTGTTGGTGTTATGGACTTCATCAAAGAAGAGCTTGCTAAACCAGGTTTAGGAAAACTAAAAACAATAAAAATTGGTGAATTTGAGAATCCAATAACAAAGCGTTTAAGATTTGCATTTCCTGATGATGAGGCTTATGCAAAGTTTGCATCAAATCTTCAGGATGAAGCAAAAATGCTAGAGCTTGAAAAAATTGGAAAATTAAACTTGCAAGAATCTGAGGGTATATTTAACAGAATAATGTCTGCCTTATATGTTAGACAAAGACCTGGTGCTGGAACAGCAGTATTTGTAAATGTTTCAAATGCAGCTAGAAGGCTGTTAAGTAAGGCTATGAATCCAGATGAGTCTGAAGAGGTGGTCAGCATATTGATGGCAAACACACCTTCTCAAAGGACTGCTATTCTTGATGACCTTGTGCGCTCAGAACAAATATCTAAACTTGTTGCTGATGAGGTTCAAGAAGTTGTTTCTCAATATACAGCACCACTAAGATTTACAACGACAACGGGAATAGCGCAAAGCGAGGACTAAACAATGGCTAAAAACAGTGTAAGAGATTTTGACGCAACTGCGGCAAACAATACAGACATTCAGTCCGTTGACATAGCGGAGAACTGCGCTCCTAGTGGCATAAACAACGCCATTAGAGAGCTAATGACAGACCTCAAGAATGTCTCTGCTGGCACTGTTGCACTGGAAAGCCCACAGGCTGACAGCTTGACTGTCACTGGCGACCTGACTGTTGACACGACTACACTAAAAGTTGACAGCACGAATAATCGGGTTGGCATCGGCACAGCTTCGCCAAGTGAGGTTTTAGAGGTAAACGGCAATATTAAGTTTGGGGATGGTCATTTTATTGGAGATGGCGGTGGTGACAACCTAGAAATTGTCAGTAGTTCTGGTGAAAATATAATATATAAAGCGGCAGGTGGCATACACGCTTTTTACGATAGTGGTAGTAATGAACGCATGCGTATCGACAGTTCGGGCAATGTCGGCATCGGCACAAGCACGATTTCAGGAAAATTGACTCTAGCTGGTGATGATGCTTTCGAAGCCATCACACTTAGAGATAACACCTCTTCAGCAAATATGTTCTCCATAACCTGTGCAGAA
>Ga0181402_1000307_pt1 | contig 18103 bp, 27 predicted proteins | sample 25SPOviralmetaG_FD_130131 | JGI IMG/M metagenome (GOLD analysis project Ga0181402, IMG submission 130131) | Marine viral communities from the oligotrophic San Pedro Time Series (SPOT) site, San Pedro Channel, CA, USA - 25 SPOT_SRF_2011-08-17 | ecosystem: Environmental > Aquatic > Marine > Strait...
GTTAATCGTTTTTTTGATTTAGATTTAAACAAAGCATTTAGTGATCGTATTTGTTCAGCAGTTGATCCATTTAATCAATTAGCTTTATGGTTATATCCTTCTGCATCAAACACATCTAATACAACAGGTGTTTGTGATAGATTAATTATATATAATTATGCAACGGAAAAATGGTCATTAGCAGAATCTAATGCTTCATTTATATTTTCACAATTCGTTGGTGCTTATACTGTAGAATTGATGGACATTATTTCACAAAATTTAGAGAATATTAATATAGCACTAGATACTGATTTTTGGTCTGGAGGACAATTATTATTAGGTGCAATTGATTCTGATTTTAAAGCTGCTATTTATTCCGGTACAGCAAATGAGATAGAAATTGAAACTTCAGAAGTTGAACTTTATCCTGGTTTTCGTTCTGTAATAGAAGGGGTCAGACCTATTGTAGATGCAGCAGCTACAGTATCTATAAAAACAAGAGAAAGATTAGCTGACAATCCAACAGCAACTGATTATTCTAGTATGCAGACCGATGGCTTAAATCCTTTGAGAACATCTGGCAGGTATATTAGAGCAAATGTAAAAGTAGCGTCAGGTACAACATTCACAAATGCTCAAGGTGTAGATTTTATTAGTTCACAAGGAAGTCAAAGATAATGGCAGATATTATTGATAAAGACATAGATAATGTTAGGTATTCATTTGAGACACAAGAATTTTTTCAAAGACAACTTGAAGAATCTGTGAATAGCCTTATAAATAAAAACAATGTGGAAACCGATAAGGTGTTTTCATGGTTTATTAGTTAGGAGACAAAATGGCAGGTATAAAAGATTATTCAACAACAGCAGGTAATAATACTTCAATAGGTGGTGTTAGTGTTGCAGAGGGAATGTTGCCTTCAAATATTAATAACGCATTTAGAGCAATCACTGCTGATATAAGAGAATTTTATAACGATGCACAATATGTAATTTATGGAGATGGGGATGCAGCATTTACTATTGCTTATGCAAGTGCAGGTTCTTTCACTGTTTCTGGTGCAGATGTAACTACCTTTTATCATACTGGTCGTAGAATCAAAGCAGTTGGATCATCTACTGGCACAATATTTGGAACAATAACAAGTTCATCTTTTTCAACAAATACGACAGTCAATGTAACTTTTGATAGTGGATCTTTACAAAATGAAAGTTTAACTATTTTTCTTGCTATACTTACTAAGACAGGAAATTCTATTCCAGCAGATGTTATAGATGGAACAAAAATTGCAGATGACAGCATTAATTCAGAACACTATGTAGATGGAAGTATTGATACAGCTCATATTGCTGATTTACAAGTTAGCACTGCAAAAATTGCAGCAGATGCTATTACAGGAGCAAAGATTGCAGACGATGCAATTAATAGTGAACATTATACTGATGCATCTATTGATACTGCACATATAGCTGATAGCCAAGTTACTTTAGCTAAACTTGCAAGTGATTCTGTAAACTCAGCTAAAATTGTAAATGATTCTATTGTTAATGCAGATATTAATTCTAGTGCTGCTATAGACGCTACAAAAATACATGATGGTACAATATCTAATACAGAGTTTGGTTATTTAAATGGAGTATCAAGTGCAATTCAAACTCAACTAGATGCTAAACAAGCATCAGATGCTGATCTTACAGCATTAGCTGGATTAACAAGTGCTGCAGATAAAGGTATTCAATTTACAGGTTCAGGTTCAGCAGCTACCTATGATTTAACTACTGCTGGTAAAGCATTATTAGATGATGCAGATGCAGCAGCTCAAAGATCAACTTTAGGATTAGGAACAATATCAACTCAAGCTGCAAACAGTGTATCTATATCAGGAGGAAGTATAACAGGTCTTGGAGATCCATCTTCTTCTGCTGATGCCGCTAATAAAAATTATGTAGATCAACTTATTGCAGGACTTAGAACTAGAATAGTTTGTGAAGTTGCAACAACTGCAAATGTAGATTTAAGTGCTGATCTTCAAAATGGAGATACTATTGATGGTGTAACTCTTGCAACTGGAGACAGAGTATTAGTTAAAGATCAATCTACTGGATCACAAAATGGTATTTACACAGCAGTTTCAAGCGGTACTGCAAGTAGAGATACTGAATTTAATACAATAGCAGAATTATCTGGTCAAATGGTTGTTATCAATCAAGGATCAGCAAATGACAATAAAATATTTTTATGTACTACAAATAATACAGCTTCTTTAGGATCTGACACAATTACATTTACACAAGTTACTCCATCTAATACTGGAACTGTAACAAGTGTTGGAGTAGCAGATTCAGGTGCTGGAGAGTTTACAGTAGGAAGTACACCAGCAACTTCTTCAGGAACAATTACACTTGCAATAAATTCTATTGCAGATTCAAAATTAGCTACTATCAGTACAGCAAACAAAGTATCAGCAACAGCTTTAAACATTGATGGAGCTGATGATATTGGTGCAGATTTAACAACATCTGATTTAATAATTGTAGATGATGGAGCAGGTGGTACTAATAGAAAAGCAGCGTTATCAAGAGTAGTAACTTTAATGTCAGCACAAGGATTTTCAACAGATGATCCAACAGCTCTTGCAATAGCGTTAGGATAATATAAGGAGAAAAAATGGCAAATACATTTAAAGCAATCAACTTCGCAGCAGAGCCTAATTCTGCAGGAACACCATATGTGATGTATACAGCAGCAGGAAGTACAACGACTGTTGTTTTAGGTTTGATACTTTCTAATATTCATACAGCTTCTGTAACAGCAGAAGTGGAATTGGTTAGTACCACAGGAAACAGAGGTGGAGCAAACAATGTTTCAAATGGTACTTCATTCTTAGTTAAGGATGTTCAGATACCTGTAGGAAGTTCATTAGAGATTTTATCTGGTTCTAAAGTAATTTTAGAAGCTGGAGACAAAATTCAAATTGATTGTTCAGTTGCTGATAAAGTATCAGGCACACTGTCAGTCATGGAAATAACATAGGAAATTAAATGGCTTATATAGGTTCAAGACCTGCTGATAAAGCATTAGTTACCTCAGATATAGCTGATGGAATTGTTACTTTTGCTAAAACAACTGGATTTGGTAAAATTGGACAAGTTTTGCAAACAGCAAAGACAGATACATTTACCTCTACATCTACTTCATTTGCAGATATAACAGGATTAAGTGTAGCTATCACACCAACTGCAACTTCAAGTAAAGTTTTAGTTTTTGCACATATAGTTGGGTGTGGTGAAGTTGGAACAAATCATGGTATATTTAGAATTGTAAGAGATAGCACTGCAATTTATGCAGGTGATAGTGCTGGAAGTAGATCATCTGGATTTCATTCTGGTATTGTTTCTGATACAAATAGTGTTGAAGCTGGTACAGGAATATTTTTAGATTCACCTTCTACAACTTCAGCAACTACTTATAAAATTCAAGGTATTACTGAAGGCTCTACTTTTTTTGTAAACAGAAGTCCAAATGATGGAGATTCAAAAGGTAGAGGAAGATTAGCATCATCAATAACAGTTATAGAGGTATTAGTATAATGCTACATTTAGCAATTAAAAAAATTAACCCTGATGCAGAGTTTACAATTAATGGAGATGACATTGATCAAATTACATGGATGAATGGAACAACACCAATTTCAAAAGAAGATATTGAGGCAATGCTTCCAACTGTAGAAGCAGAAGAAGCACAAAAAATATTAGACAAAGAAACAGCAAATGAATCAGCAGTAAATAAACTTAAAGCATTAGGTTTGACTGATGAAGAAATAGAAGCGTTTAGAGGTAATTAATGGCATATATAGGAAGAGGCATAGATAAATTAAGCAACATTGAAAAGCTAGATACTATAACTTTTGATGGTTCTAGCTCTTATTCATTAACTAAAGGCTCTGTTGCATTTACCCCCTCTAGTGTCAATTCACTACAAGTCAGTATTGATGGTGTAGTACAGGCAGGTAACTTTACAGTATCAGGTTCAACCATAGACTTTGGTACTGCGGTTGCATCAACTTCTACAAATGATTTTATCTTTCATTATGGTACAGGACTCATTACTACTCCTGCTGATGGTACAGTAGATGCTGGTACATTAACAGCGGATGTAATTACTGGACATACAGCATTAACTTCTACTCCAGCGGATACAGATGAGTTTTTAATTAGTGATGCTGGTACATTAAAAAGAATTGATTTTTCATTGTTAAAAAGCGGATCAAGTAATTTCTTTTTTGCATCTAAAACCTCTGGTCAAAGTATACCAAACAATACTAATACCAAAGTAACTTTTGACAGCGAAGATTATGACACAGGAAGTGATTTTGCTTCTAGTACATACACTGCTCCTTCAGATGGCAAATACTTTTTTTACACTAAATTATTATATGATAATAGTTCAGGTGAAACTGGTAAATGTTTTTTCTTTAAGAATGGATCAAACTTTGTTGAAACTAGGCATACTTCTCATGGATCAGCCAGAAAAACTTTTCAAATGTCCGCAGTTTTAGATTTGTCAGCTAGTGATACTATTGAAGTATACAAATTTCAAGATGGTGGGTCTGCAAGAGATGTTGATGGTGATAGCAATAGATCAACTTATTTTATGGGATACAAAATAGCATAGAGGTAATTATGGCAACACTATATACAAAAGTTAAATTATATTTAGAAGCAAACTCAAATACATGGGATAATAATGCTATCGTTCTGCAAAATGATGGTAGCGGAGATTATATTAAAACATGGACTGTATCAGGATTAGATAAACCTACAGATGAACAACTAGCATCTTACGAAACTGCTGCAAATACTGAAGAAACAAATTTACAAAATGAAGAAGCAAATAAAGAAACTAAAAAAGCATCTGGTAAACAAAAACTATTAGACTTGGGTTTAACCGAAGAAGAAGTTAAAGCATTGATAGGAGTTTAATCCTATGGCTTTAACAAAAATATCTAATCAATCTTTATCTAGCATCTCATCGTTACCTGCAACATTAGCCACTGGTGCATTAACATTGCTTAGTACACAAACAGCTAGTAGCAGTGCATCCATTAGTTTTACATCTGGAATAGATAGCACATACGATAGTTATATTTTTAAATTTATTAATATTCATCCAGCAACTAACCAAACCTTTTTAACGTTTCAAGCAGATACAGGTACTAATACAAATTATAACCAAACTGTAACAACATCATATTTTACTGCCTATCATAATGAAGGAGGATCTTCTACAGCTCTTACATATAATACAAGTTATGATTTAGCTCAAAGCACAGATTTTATAACGATTGCAGATAGAACTGGAACAGATAACGATCAATGTATTTCTGGCACACTTCAAATATTTCAACCATCAAGCTCAACTTTTGTTAAACATTTTATTGCTGATACAAATTGTTATGAGCAAAGTGATTTTTCATCTAGAGTTTTTGTAGGTGGTTATTTTAATATAACAACAGCTATAACAAGATTTCAATTTAAAATGTCATCAGGCAATCTAGATAGCGGTGTTATCAAACTTTATGGAGTTGGATAATGGCAATTATTAAACATGGTAATAATGCTCTAGCAAATGTAACTGCATTTCCAAGTGCTGTATCAACTGGCAAACCTGTATTAATATCAACTGCTACAGCTTCTAGTTCAGCATCAATAGAGTTTACAAGTGGGATTGATAGTACGTATGACATCTATCAGTTTAAATTTATTAATATTCATCCTGCTACTAACGAAACAGATTTTCAATTTAATTTATCTATTGATGGTGGTAGCAATTATAACGTAACTAAAACAACTACTTTTTTTAGAGCTTTTCATGAAGAAGCTGGTTCAGATAGCAGTGGTCTTGATTATCAAACAGGAGAAGATTTAGCACAAAGCACTGCCTATCAATCTTTAGCAGATAGAGTATCTGCAGATAGTGATGGTTCTTGTTCAGGAACTTTACAATTATTTAATCCTTCAAGCACAACATTTGTTAAACATTTTATGGCAAATTTTAATAGGATGTTTTCTAATCAAAGTATAACAGCAGAAGATTTTATGGCTGGATATGGTAATACAACAAGTGCTGTTAATGCAATAAATTTTAAATTTGCATCAGGCAATATAGACGCTGGAACTATAAAAATGTATGGGATAAGTGCATGAGTATTATAAAATTAAATAATAATGCGTTAAGTGGTTTAACTAGCTTTACTGGTTCTGCTAGTCTTGGTGATATGGTATTCATATCATCTGCCACTGCATCAGATACTGCTAGTATAGAGTTTGATTTAAGCACATACAAAGAATATAGATTTTTTTTTATTAATATTGATCCAGCTACAAATAATGGAAGATTAATGTTTAATTTAAGCACAGATAATGGATCAAATTATAATGTAACAAAAACAACAACATTTGCTGATACTTTTCATGGTGAAAATGATGCAAGTCCAACATTGAGATATAATACTTCTGGTGATCTTGCACAAAGTACATCAGATCAAAGAGTTACAGATCAAGTTGGAAATACAGATGGTGCTGGAGCTGCAATGATGTCATTATTTGATCCCTCAAATACTACGTTTGTAAAACATTTTTTAGGTGTTGCTCAATCTGCAAATGGAGATACTTCTCCAACTTTTACTATAAATAATTATTTTGCAGGTTATGCTAATACAACAAGTGCATTAACTAATATAATATTTCGTATAGATAGTGGAAATATTGCAAATGGTAAGATATTGATGTTCGGATTAAACTAATATAACATGGAGAAATTATGGCACACAAAATAGTAAATGGACAACAGGTAGAACTAACAGCAGATGAGATAGCTGCGATAGCTGCACAAGAAACTGCATGGAATGATGGTGCATTTGATAGAGCTATGGCAGATTTAAGGCAACGTAGAAATCAACTATTAGCTGAAACAGATTGGACTGTTTTACAAGATAATCCTTTAACGCCTGAAAAAAGATCAGAGTGGATGGTTTACAGAACAGAACTTAGAAATATTACTCAAGGTTTAAATACTGTTGAAGACATCAATAATATAGATTACCCAGACAAACCAAATGGCTAATACTTATAAAAATGCAATGTTTGATCTGACAACGACAAACAAAACTACTGTCTATACTTGTCCAGCCACAACAACAGCACTTATAAAAACAGTGCAAGTCACAAATATTGATACAGGTAATATTGAAGTAGAGATGTTTGCTACAGACTCTTCTAATTCTAATGCTGAACATGAATTGGCTCATGTAACTATTAATTCAAAAACTGTAGATAATTTAGCAAAAGGCACAATCGTATTAGAAGCTGGTGATGTTTTAAAATTACAAGCAGCTACAGGAAATAAAATTGCAGGGGCAGTTAGTATTTTAGAAATAGATTTTTAATATGGATATTGTTTATATCCCACCACAAGATATTGACAGAGTATGGGTTATTGCAAAACCTTATGTAGATGATGCGTTGGCTTATTCAAACAGGCATCATCACTCCAATCATTTTAAAAATTTGTTAAAAAAAGGTAAACTTCAGTTATGGATTCTCTGGGATGGCAAAAAAGCTACAACAGAAGAAAAGATTAATGGTGTAGTAGTATCAGAGGTTATTCAACGAAGTATTAAAAAAGTATTTCATTTGCCTATTGTTACAGGAAAAAATAGACAGCAATGGCAACATTTAATTGAAAAACTTGAAGATTTTGCTAAGAAACAAGGATGTGATTTAATGGAATTAGTTGCAAGACCAGGTTGGCAAAAGATTCTTGACAAATATAACTATAAGAAGACTCATGTCGTCTTAGAAAAAACCCTAGAAAAGGAGAAAGACTAAATGTCATTTTTATCAGGAGCAGGTGATACAACTCAACAAACAATTTCAGGTGCTTATGCACCAGCCGTACCAGCATTAGGTCAAGTATTATCAGAAGCAACAAATATTTATAATATGGGTGCAGCAGGATCTGGTTACGTTCCACCAACACAACAAACCTTAACTGGTTTAGCTGGACAAGAACAATTAGCAAATCTTGCACAACAACAACAAGCAACCACTTTAGCTGGTGGTAATCTTAATCCTTTTCTTTCACCAATGTTACAACAATTTGGTGAGGATGCTTACACTACAGTTGCAAGTCAATTTAGTGGTGCAGGAAGAACACCTTCATCACCGGTAGCTCAACAAACTGTTGCAGATATTGTTGCAGGAAAAGCGTTACCTTATGCGTTTCAAACTTACGGACAAGAAAGAGCATTTCAAGAACAGGCATCTAGAAGAGCCCCAACATTGACTCAAGTGGGTGGTGCATTAGAAAATTTACAAAGACAAGAACAGTTAGCACCATTACAAGCATTACAACAATACTCTGGATTGGTGTCTCCAATTGGTTTTGGATTTCCAACTAAAACAACAACAACAGATGTAAACCCTGATTATTTAACAGCAGGTTTAGGAATTGGTTCAATTTTATTAGGTGAGAGAGGACTGTTAGATTACATATTATAATGGCAAAATTACAAAAAATATATTTTGATTTAGAAACTAAATTTAAAGAGAAACCTCTTAAATATTATTTAGTATTATTAATTATAGCGGTGGTATTATGAGCAGTGTCGTAGATACAGTAACGGATGTTGTTTCAGATGTAGCAGGTGGCGTTGAAGATGTTGTAAGCGGAGCAGTAGATGTTGTTGAAGATATCGGACAAACAGTTGTTGATGAAGTAGAAGATTACGATTTTGAAGACGCATTAGCAACTTACATTCAAACCGGTAATCCTTATGCAGCAGCTTATGCTGGTACATCAGGTGATGAAAAAATGGGTTTTGATTATGGTATCAAGGGAGGATCAGATAATGATTCTGGATCTAGTCCTGAACAAACTCCTGAGGTTTCGTATGATCCATCAACAGATTCATTTGGTTTTGCTGATCCTAAAGTTTATGGTGGTGATATGCCAAACGTAGAAGCATATCCTGGTCAATCTATTATAGAACCTTTTGCAACACAAGCTGTGCAAAGTTTCGCTAAATCTGCATTTGAAAAAGATCAAGCAACTCAAGATCAAATGTTAGGTCTAGCAAATTTAACTTTAGAAGGTCTAGGAGGATTACAAGAAATGATCTCCGCAGGTGAATTTGAAAAAACACCATCGTTAAGTTTTTTCAATGTTGAACGACCACAAAGTAATATTTTAGGTAGATATGATCAAGCAAAAGCAAACTTAAATCAAATTATATATCCAGAAGGTTTAATTGGTATGGATGGAAGACTAGGTATTTATGAAAATTATTTTCAAGAGAGAGGGTTAATATAATGGGAATATATGATGATGTAATAAAAAAATATATTTATGGTATGCCTGGCACAGATACAAAAAAATCTACTAGAGGCTTAATTGGTAGCGGTGGTGAGTATGGTAGTGGCACATTGCAAGGATTAATAAGTTCACCTGCGGTTACTCAAGGTGTTGGTTTGTTATCTTTGGGTTTAAGAGGTATTGATCCTGCAACCGCCTTACAAAAAACAAATCAAGTTGCAATACAACAAGAAGCATTAAAAGATAGAAGAAGACAAAGAACATTTATTGATAAATATGCAAGTGAAGTTCCTGAAGCTGATAGAGAATTGTTTAAAGCATATCCAGAGCTTTATATTAAAAGCAGAGGACTGGGTGGTAAACCAAACTTAGTTAATATGGCTGATCCCAAGACAGGCAAAATATCTACATATAATTTAAATAATGCAACTGATTTAGATAAATTTAAAAATGCAAAATCACAAGGTGCTTATGAAGTCGGAAAACCAACAGTACAAGCACAAGATGTTTCAGGTATTACTGGTTTAAGTAAATCAGGTAAAACCACTGCCGAAAAGAAAATACTTGGAGCTGAAGGTTTACAGCTAACCTTAAACATTATGGATAAACAATTTGAACCTGCATTTTTAACTGTTCCAGGTAAAACAAAAGCCGCTGTTGCTGAAGGTTTATCTAAATTTGGTATTACTACTGATGAAGATATTACTAATTTTATAATTAGAAAAGCTGAATGGGAACAAGCCAATCAACAATACTTTAATCAATACAGAAAAGAAATTACTGGTGTTGCAGCAGGTGAAAAAGAGATTGCTTTTTTACAACAATCTATTCCAAATGTAACTGATGCTCCTGCTGTTTATAAAGCTAAAATAAAATTACAAAGAGAGCTTAACAATGAGATTATAGAAAGAAATAAACAGTTCTTACAATTAGGTTTAGAAAGAACAAGAGATGCAAAAGGTAGACCTACTGGTAGATATAAAGAGTTTCTAGAAAAGAATAAAATTAAACCAACACAAGATAGAGTTATAGAATTTGTTAGAGCTTTAAAAAATACAGGTTTTAGCAATGAAGCTATAAAAAATAAATTAGAAAATACTTTTGGGAAAGGTGAGTTTGAAAAATTTTTAAAACCCTTTGAACAAAAGAAACAGACAGGATCATAAGGAATTAAATTATGGAATATGATTTTGATAAACTTTTACAACAAAACCCAGAAAAAAAAGAAGAAGATTCTTCAAAATATGATTTTGAAAGTTTAACTACTAAAAAAAAACAAGATGAAAAACAAACAGATGTTTTAGCAACTACTGCCGATGTAGGAATAAGTGGAACTGTAGGTGCAGGTAAAGGCATTACTTATTTATTAGACCTTCCACAAGCTTTAGTTGATTTAACAGATTTTGCATACGATCAAACTCTTGGAAGATTTAATCTAATTGAGAGAAGATTAAAAACTGATGAGGAAAGACAAAAATTTAAACAATTAAGACAGCGATCAGCACTTAGAGTTGAACCAGGTAAAGCTTTTAGAAAAAATATATTAACTTATCAACCAAGAACAACAGCAGGTAGATATGCTCAAACTATGGGAGAGTATGCTGCACCAGGTGGTTTATTAGGCAAAGGTGCAAAGGCAAAATCAGTTTTAACTGGAACTGGTTTGATCGGTGGTGGAGTTGAAGAAGGTACAAGAGATTTAACTGGTAGCGATCTTTTATCTGTCGGTGCAGGTGTTGGTACAAATTTAGCTTTAGATGTTATTGCTCTATCAAGAGGAAATCCATCAGCTATCGCAAAAAATTTAGTGCCAGGTGAAAAAACAATTCAAAAAGCTAAAATAATACAAAAATATGCAAAAGAGAGAGGTTTAAATCTAACAACTGGTGAAGCAACAAACGTACCTAAGATATTTCAAACTGAATCACATTTATCAACTACCGAAAAAGGTGCAAAAATATTTGATGATTTTTATGAAACAAGACCTGAACAAGTTAAAGTTTTTGTAAAAAATATGGCAGAAGAGTTAGGTGTAACAACTAAAGGTTTACCCAGAACAATTATGTTACAAAAAGAAAAAAAAGTAGCTGCTTTACTAAGAGACAACAGACAAAAATTATGGGAAAGATCAGGTGGACTAAAATTTAAAGATGAATTTTTTGATCAAGCCAAAGTAGATAATATCGTTGCAGAAATTGAAAGGTTAAAAACAAAAAACCCTTCATTGAATAACGACTTAACAAAATATGCTAATGATGTTAGAGCAAGTAAAGCAAATGGTGGTGAATTACATACAATATATAGAGAAATAAGAGATGTTAGATTAAACATACAAAAAAACCCAAATAAAACTGTAGAATTAACAAAACAACAAAGAATTTTTTCTAACATAGAAAAAAAATTAGACAGCTTATTGTCTGCCAATGCTAATTATACAAAAGCACAAACTAAATATAAAAAATTTACAAACGCCTACATAGAACCATATAATAAAAGCAAAATATTTGAAGATATCAAAGTTTCTGGTTTTGAAAATGATGCAGATAAAGTTGGAAAAATTTACAGAATGTTAAATCATTATACAACGACACCAAGAGATATAGAAAAACTTGCAAACGCATATAAAGCCAGTGGTAATCCTAAGGCTTGGCAAGAATTGGTATCTGCATATTTTGAGGATGGTTTTGTTAAATCAATTGCAGATAGTTCTGCCAATCCTAATTTTGCAAAAGCAATATCTACTTATTTTTTTAAATCACCAAGACATAGAGAAAATTTTACTGAAATGATGTATCAACTAGCAAGACAAAGGGGTGATAAAGTTATAAAAAAAGATATAGCAAATTCAGTAAATCTGTTTTTTGAATCTTTAAGAGCAGCAAGTAAAAAGCCATCTGTAGGATCGCCTACTGCACAAAGAGGTGAATTTTTTACTGAGCTAGAAAAAAATAAAATTTCACAAGCACTTGGTACTAGAGGTGGACTTCCTTTGACAGCTATTGTGACTGATTTTTTTGATAAAAGAAAATTATCTAAAAATGCACAGTCATTATCCGAAGCACTTACATCTGAAAAAGGCATAGATGCTCTTATAGATTTATCTAAACAATACAAAGACAAAGCTAAAGTTGGTGCTTATATAAGAGCATTGTATTTAACTATTGCTTCAGCACAAGGATTAAGAAATGAGGATGAAGAGTAATGAACGAAATTAGTCAATCAAAAAAAAATGAAATTGCAATAGTCAAATTAGAAGGTGAAATTAATTTATTGCATCTCAAGATAGACACCATTAAAAATAATCACCTTGCACACATTGATCAAAAAATAAATCTAATCTATAAGTTTATATGGTTGATTCTAGGAACAGGAATGGCAAGTGTCGCAAACCTGGTCGTAACCCTCTTACTAAAGTAGATATAGGCACAATCTCTGAACTATCAGCTGTTAATCTCTTGATACAAAGTGGATTTTATGTGGCAAGATCATGTCATGTTCAATCACCTTTTGATATTATTGCCGTAGATGAACATGGTAATACTCTATTAATTGACATCAAAACCAAATCCTACAGAAAAAAAAATAATTGCAAAATTACAAGAATACAAAATAAAAAACAAAAACAAATGGGTATTCAAATAATGACTATTGACCAAGAAAGAATTAAAGATAGAAAAGAACAAAAGGAATTTTTTGATAAATTAAATAATATGTTAGATAATTTTCCTAACAAAAATATGTTTAAAAAGAAAGACACACACAATGAAACAGATCCTAAAACTTAATACATTATTATTTTTTATTTGTAGCTTTGTTTACGCAGAGACAACACAAAATAATTCATCCGGTAGTAACACTAATATTTCTGGTGGGTATACTTCAAGTGCAACTAACACTTATCAAAGCGGTTCATCAAGTAATACAACAACTACAAATAATTCTTCCTCCAATATAAGATCAGCACCCCCTAGTGCATTTGCACCAAACCTTTCACCATCCGGTATGGATGTTTGTTCAGTATCTGCTTCTGGTGGTATTCAAACTTTTGGTATGGGATTATCAGCAGGTAAAAGTTTTAGAGACAAAAACTGTGAAAGAATTAAATTAGCTAGAGAATTAAAATCAAATGGTATGGCAGTAGCTTCTGTAGCTTTGCTTTGCCAAGACGCAAGAGTTTTTGAAGCCATGATTCATGCTGGAACTCCTTGTCCGTTTAATGGCAAGATTGGTAAACAAGCAGATAAGTTATGGAAAAAATACAGAAAACTAAGACCAGATCATAATACTTATACTAAAAATTTAAAAGTTATTGAGGAGACCGATGCGAAACTTAATACTACTGTTAAGTCTTCTTCTAATAAATCAAAGTAATGCAGAAGAAGCTACATCTGGTAACTTGTTGCCTAATGCAGGTGTAGGCACAACAAACTTACAAAACCAATCTGGATCAATAGATGGTATTAATGGATCAAATGGTTGGACAACATCAGGTATATCCAATTTTAATAATGAATTAGAAGCCAATGGTACAGGTACAGTATCATCTAATGGATCGCTTGTAGGGATTACAACAGAAAAACAAAATGGCGGTCAATTCACAACAACTGCTGATAGCTTAGATGGTGGCGTTAGATTAAATTCAACGACCGAAGTACAAAACTGTGAATGGTCTGGTTCAGCTCACCAATGCGGTCAAGCAACCAATGGCAGAGATAGTTATTCAACAACAGTTAATATTTTAGATGCAAACAACAATACATTATCAACAGTTACACAAAACAGAAACAATGATGCTGGATACTATGGTAACACTTTTACTTATACCGATACTGTTATTTATACAGGAACCGGATCTAGAAATTGGAACTGGACTTGGACAGGTATTGATGGAAATGATATTAATAGCACAAGTGCAGTTGCACCAAATTTACTAGGTGCTGAACTTACTGCTACACTTCTTGATATAGATTACACTATTTTACCACCTGCAATACAAACAGAGCTAACATCTTTTAACAATGAAATTAGTCAAGAGTTTAGAGAGTTTGAACAAATTTTAAAAATTGAAAAAGAAATTAAAATTGAAGAAACATTTACATTTGAACAACCATTAACATTGCAAGAATTTAAATTTGAAGAAATCAAAAAAGAACCAAAGTTTGAAGTAATAAAAGAAGAAGCTCCTATGGAACAATTGGAAGAAGCTCCAATGGAAACAATGTTAATTGAAAATAAAGCACCACAACCAAAAGAAATAAAACAAAAAGAAGAATTAGGTGGTCAAGGTCTTACATCAAAACAAGAAATGACTGAGGAACAGGAGTCAAATCCTCAAGAGTCATTTGCTGAAAATAAAGAAACAAACCAAGAGCAAAAAACGACAAAGCAGAAAATAAGTGAACCTGACAAATCGGACACTGCTTCAGGTGATTCAAAAAATAATATAAATGTTTCATTAAATAAAACTATGGCAAAGATTGATGCCAAAATCAAGAATATAGACAAAAACTTACGATTTAAAAACTTTGTTAAAATTAAGGCGATGACATCTAATAATTTGCTTGAACAATACAAAATTCCTTTTTATAAAAGTAAACGTATTTATGAAAATCAAAATAATATTAGAGATAATAGAACATTATATTCTACAAAGACCCTTGTATCTTATACACAAAACGACCCAATATTTGCTAAAGAAAAGGCAATTAATAAGATTAGACTTGAAAAGCAAAGATTGATAAACGAAATACAGGTATTGAAAAATGGTTAAAAAATTACAAGATAACTTAGCAGCTATCGCAGCACTAATTGGTGTGGTGGGTGCAATCGGTGCAGGGTTTATCACTTATGGCAAAATGCAAGAACAAATAAACGCTGTCGCTGGACTTGACTTGAATCCGTTAATTAAAGAAATTGGACAACAAAATATAAAAATTGAAAAACAAAATAGAAAGATTGCAATACTAGAAAAGAGTATGCAAGTTTTAGAATTACAAATCAAAGAATTTAAAGCACAAAATTCAAATCCATTATTAAAATGAATCATATCAACATAACAGCTTTTGCTGTTTTAGGAGGTTACAATGCAAAAACTTTATTACAAATTTTTACGATGGCTTCTCAAAATTGTATCAAGGTGGGAAAATCGTTTATGGAGAAAATTATACATTAAAAGAATAAACGACAGATGAAACTATCAGCTAACTTTACTCTTTCAGAATTAACTAAAAGTCAAATGGCTACAAGACATGGCATACCCAATGATCCAAAACCAGATCATATAGATAATCTTAAAGCATTATGTATTAATGTTTTGCAACCCATTAGATCAGAATTTTGCAGACCTGTGATGTTAAGTTCAGGTTATAGATCACCTGAATTATGTGTAAGAATTGGAAGTTCAATAAACAGCCAACATACTGCCACTAATAGTGCTGCTGCTGCTGATTTTGAAATACATTCTGTATCAAATAAAGATTTAGCTTTATGGATAAAAAACAATCTTGAATTTGATCAATTAATTTTAGAATTTCATAATGAAGCTGAACCTAATAGCGGATGGATTCATTGTTCGTATTCTTCAAAAACAAACAGAAACCAATCTCTCATTGCCTACAGAGATGAGAATGGTAAAGTACAATACAAACCAGGAGTTTAGAAAATGTGGTTATCGGCAATTAAATTAGCAGCTCAAGTTGGGAGTAAAGTATACGCTAACAGACAAAAAGCAAAGATGGCTATGTCTGAAGCACAATTACTCCATGCTGAACGACAAGCTAGGGGAGAAGAGCAGTATCAAGGTAAACTTCTAGAAGCAAGGCAATCGGACTGGAAAGATGAGGCAGTTTTGATAATTCTCTCAACGCCTGTCATGATTTTGGCTTGGGCAGTCGTATCGGATGACCCAACCGCAATGGATAAAGTAAAATTATTTTTTCAAATGTTTAGTGAATTACCTAGTTGGTTTACTAATTTGTGGATATTAGTTGTTGCTAGTATTTATGGTATTAAAGGAACTCAGATATTTAGAAACGGAAAAAAATAATGATAGAAGCATTGCTGTTTATATGCACTCTTATTATTTTCTTAGACTATTTTAACAAATCATTTTTAATTAAAGACAAAGACGATCCTGATACAAAAAGATGGATTGCTGAAATTGAAGCTGACAAAAGAAGAGAAAAATTTAAGGATAAAGAAATTAAATGAAATATATGTTATTTATTATGCTATGTTCTTTTGAACATAAAACCTGTCTGCCTCCGCTTGAGGGTGGTATGTTTGTTTCTGAAAAAGAATGTATAAAAGATGGTTTTGTAAAAAGTCAAAAAGTATTAGAACTTATTGACGAAAAAGCATTAAATGAAAATGAATATAAAATTCTTTATACCTGCGGAGAGTTGAATGAAAGGGTATAAAATAGGAGTTCATAAATCAAGATCAGGTGGTCTAACAAAAAAAGGTGTTGCAAAATATCGTAGAGAAAATCCTAGTTCTAAATTACAAACTGCGGTTACAACTAAACCTAGTAAACTTAAACCTGGATCAAAGGCAGCTAAAAGACGTATTAGTTTTTGTAAACGTATGAAGGGTATGAAAGCTAAACTAACTTCTGCAAAGACTGCAAGAGATCCTAATTCAAGAATTAATAAAGCATTGCGTAAATGGAATTGTAGGTGAGGCGAAAAAAACCTAAAAAGGTTAGTATTCGCAGTGTTGGTGTCTGTAGATATTGCGATGAATTACTAGACACCAGCGATAATTTTGTTATCTTTGCAGACAAGTCATCAGCACATCATGAATGTTACAGAGTAGACGCAGAAATGCAGGAGCAAAAAAATGAATCTAAATAATAATATACCACCACAATACGCAAAGATTAGAAAAGAGTTTCTTTACAACAAAGAAAAGCACATTGGGGAATCAGAGGATTGTGTGATACATTCAGTAACCACAATGGAAGGATATACACCTTTATTTAATATTCTTCTTCCCAATGGAGCTTTCTATTGCAGATTACCTATTCATGCTTTCTTTCATAAAGATTATGACAGAGAAGATATTAAAGACCCAGAACTAAAAGAACTAACGTATTGGGATTGTATGTCTTACTTTGGTAGTGTGCATCATTTTAATTTTGTTGGTTCATCTAAAGTAAAATTTATGGGTAGAGATAAAGCTACACATGATGGCAGTTATTTATTTACTATTGATTATGCACATCCAAACAAAAATATCATAGACACTACACACTCTGAAATTGCACAAGAACATAAGTACCATCACTTTATTATTATTGAAGATAGTTATTTAAAGGGTAATTTTGCACTTATGCCAAACAATAAGTGTTTGTTTAATGTACCAAATTTTACAGTTGAAAATGCTGTGCCAGATTATAAAGTGAACATGGAATATTTATCTGTTGAAAATGATAATTGGAAAACAGATAATACAAACAATCAATATTATGGAGTAGAAGATGAATAACATACTAACAACAATAAAACACCTTTTGTGTAAAATTTTATGTATCAAACAATGTCAATGTTTATGGAAAAGCAAAGGTAGAAAAAAATGAGTAATGAAGTTTTAAGATTATTAAAACAAAATGATCCAGACAAAAAATTAAGACAGGAGGGTAAATTGCCACCATTAAGAATAATAAATGCAAGTAAATACTTAACCGGTAAACAAAAGAAATTACCTGCAAAGCTTAAAGCAAAAATCATTAAATCAAAGATGA
>Ga0181402_1000308_pt1 | contig 18086 bp, 20 predicted proteins | sample 25SPOviralmetaG_FD_130131 | JGI IMG/M metagenome (GOLD analysis project Ga0181402, IMG submission 130131) | Marine viral communities from the oligotrophic San Pedro Time Series (SPOT) site, San Pedro Channel, CA, USA - 25 SPOT_SRF_2011-08-17 | ecosystem: Environmental > Aquatic > Marine > Strait...
CCATCTTCGTAAACTTCTTGAACTAAATGTGGAGGAACAATCATGTTGTGTCCCATTTTTCTATCTCCGTAATGACAACACATTTTGTTTCCTTCACGTAATTTGACGAAACGACTATTATTTAATTTTTTTGGTTCTGTGTTTTGATAAGCATTTTCAATTTCCGATTTATTTTTATCAGAAATCATTAATGTATCAGCAGTTTCTACAACCGGACGAAAGTAATATTCCCAAACATTATCTTTGTTTTGATGACCTTCAGGATTATAGTAAACGCATTGATTCTTGAAGTAAACGATTGGTGTTCCAAGTTCTTCTTTTTCACAACGATTTAATGCGTTGATTACTTGAAAGAACAAACTTGCAAGTCCAACATCACGTTCTGTTATTATGTATTGTTTCATAAAACATATCCGACTTTTACATCATTTACATAAATGTATACATTAATTAATCGTTCCAACAAAAAAGGAATTTTTGGATAGTAAGACAATCCAGTATCTTGAGTGAAACTCACAGGTGGAACTTGTTTTTTGTATTTTTCAGGTAAATACCCCATTTTGTTCATTTCCGAATCTTCTTGAAATAAGGTGATAACTGGATCAAGTATTGTATCAACGAAATGTTTATATATTTCAGGTTTGGCAATAAAATAATTAAAATAAATCATTTTTTGTTTTTGTAACATGAATGTAGACGGATTTTCTGACAGTTTCAATTTTTTGATTAGCAAATTAAATCCATCCATGAATTTATGTTTTCCGAATCTAATTGTATGCTCGGATTTAATTCGTCTCGCACAATGAATATAATTTTTAGGATTGGGTGCAATTATATCACAATCTAAATTGCTATTTACTTTTTCTTGCATTTGTTCAAAGTTGAAATTATTTATTTTTTGAGATGCTTTCCACGAAAAAACTCCAAAATAATTACAATTTAAAATTTCCTCAGATTTCACCAAGTCAGAAATAACCCCACTTTCCAGATTAACAGTTGCTTTGTTATTAAAATAAGGTGTAAAATTACTCATAAGTTTGTCTTTCTGAGATTCTGTGTAGTAAATTTGATATGCTTTTATTTTATTGTTGTTTTTATTAACATTAATAGTTTGTATTTTTTTATCAAGTTGCTTAATTTGTGGTTTTTTAATCTCAATATTTTTAGTATTGGATTTTATATGTTGAGTAATTTGTTTTGTGTGGGAAGTATTGTTAGGTTCTTCGTTGGAATTTTGTAAAAATGCTTCGTACATTCGTCCTACCATTACATCTTCTACTGCATACGGATAATTTCCGTTTCCGTCTTGAATATTATGTTGATTTAAAATTAATTTACATTTATCTGAACTTGCTATGAATTTTGCAAGTTTGTAATCTATGCGATAACACTTTCCACAAAAATAATTCATTCCGTCAATTAACCAGTTAGGTTGCCCAAGATCAAGTTCTATTCCTCTTTGCTTTAACCATGCCCTTAAGTCTCTGTATAAAAAAGGTCGGCCACTTGATCCAAGATACTGCTTAAATTTTTTCCTGTATATTGTTTTTTCAACTCTTTCTACTCCACAAATTCTTTTTCTTGTTCTTTCACCGACACTATTGTATGTTAAAAAATTACAATCAAGTTTTACCAATCTATTAAATGTTAAGTTCTCGACACACCAATTTATCATTTGATAAGTTTTTACATGAAGTTGATCGTATTGTTCTTCTCCGTTTAAAAAAAGTTTACCTTTTTCAAACTTTGTTTTTGTTGAACCACGATACACTTCAATTATTCCAATTCCATTGGTTTCTTTTAATTTCTTGTAGAATTCCGAGTTTTTAAGATGATTTAATTCGTTGGTATCCTTTTCACAAGTATTAATGCAAATTAATGTATCGCAATCTGCTGTAATATTATCAATCATAAATCCAAAATCCTTTATTTTTAAGTTGAGTTTCACAATCAGCATTTTTTCTCATATGAGGATGATACACATAACAATAATCAGTAACATAACCATATCTTTCTATAATACTATTTCCTAATACCTTTGCGTTAAATGAATTTGAACGAAGTTCTAAACTTTCATCAATTAGTTCCACAATATTTTCTTTTGAAATGCGTGAACACATATACCGATTGATTTGATCTTGATCATCAAACTCTTTATTTTGTGCTAATATAGCATTGAACATTTCTTGAATTGAAGCAGTTGGTGTTAAATACATCCATCCAGGACAAACACAAAATCCCCACTTTTCTTCTACTTCTTTTGGATACCCTCCCAAATCTCTTGAAAATACCGCATCGTAATTTTTGGAAATCAAATGAAACGGATTTTTCAACCAAGCAGTATCCAAGTCAGAATGAATAATTCTACAACCACAATTTAAAAATCTTGATAATTGCTCGGTTCTCCACCTCCATCCTTTTTTTGATTGTCGTGGTAAAGTTCCACGAATATAAATTGTGTTGATGTTGTTATCTATTAAAAAATTTTCAGTTTCACGGTCTGCTGAAACAATTACATAATTTTCTATGTTTATTTTTTTTAGATATGCTACCCAATTTAATGCAATTCGTTTGTATAATTTATTACAAAACGATACAACGAGCAATTCATTTTTTGCATATTTATCTACTTCTTCTTTTAACACCATATTTTCTCCTTATAATAAATATACAAATAGAAAGAATATGATCAATTAACTTTATGTAAATTACTTAATGAACCAATGATTATTATCACGCATTTTGCCTATTTTATTTTTTGGATGTAATATTTTTCTTTCGTTTTCATTGTAATGAACAATATAAGCACTTTCGTTGGTTTTAGTATAATTCTTACTTACACAAAACTCGCCTTCATCGAGTATTTTGAGTTTAAGATTCCAAGCATACTCCTGTTCTGAATTGAGTTTGCTATTCAAATAAATTGTATCAACTCTGTGTTGTTGCCACCGATATAAATATTCTTTACTTTCGTCACCTTCTTCTCCTGGCCAATGAAATTCATCGGAAGTGTCAAATAACTTTAAAGTAAGTTTCGTTGGTTTGACCATACAAAAACCAGAATGTAACACTTTTTTGTATACTTTTAATTTTCGTTTCGTATCATCAACATTAGATTGAATGACCATGTCATAATCATTCATTAGTTCCTTTAAATAATCTATTGGGTTTTTCAAAAAAACAACATCAGGATCAGAGTATAAACAAGTTTTTCCTCTTTTAAGTGCATCGTGTATCAAATTAAGTTTCTCGAATTCACTTTCAAACTTCATTTTATGAATTTCAACAAAACCACTTGATGCAGGTAGACCAACATTATTTAAAGATTGCTTAAAATTATCTAACATTCGTCTATCAGGTTTGCCTTTATCCATTGAAGTCATTGTTTTAAATTCAATATTTTGTTGATACAATTCAATCATTGGTTCTACTGATTTTTTCCACATGATAGTTGAAAAGTTTTTACGAGTATGAATATCTGCGTCTGCTTGCACCACAAATCTAGGATGAGTTGCGAATGCGTTTCTTCCAAGTCCAAATTGCTTTTCCCGTTTGTAAACTTGGTCAATAGCTATTTTACCTTCCATCAATTTATCAGCAACTTCTTTACAATACTTTCCATTGATAGCATATGCGTGTGCCTGACACATTGAAGCATTTACAAGATGCTCATTTTTTACACCAAATACATTATGAGGAATTCCACCCATATAAAACAACTTCCAATCTAAATCATTTAAAGATTCAATAGACTTTGACATTTTTTTTAAGTCGGTATCAATAAAATGTATATCACTTTCAAAAATAAAAACATTTTTAAGATTTTGTTCGTGTGCATCTGAAATTATTTTCCAATGACAATAATCAGTTTTGCTCCACTCAGAAGTTGCACCAAATGTTTCTTTTAACCAATTAGAGTCAATCACTTCATCAAATCTTTCAACTCTATCAAGAATTCCTATGCGTTCAAATTCTTTTTGAACTTTAATCCATCGTTCCGGTTCATGTTGTCCACAAATACAAATAATCTTTTCAAAATAATCAAATGGATTGCTCATGATATATCACTTTCAAATTCAAGATTTGGTTTTACAACCATTGGTTCTACAAAATATTTTCTTAGACGTTTGTTTCGTGCAAAAAATTTATCTACATGACCTTCTCTTCCACAAGATTTCCAATCAAAAGAATTTATGTTTTTTATTAAATAGTCAAACTGAGTGGAATTATATGCTAATCCCACCGTTAAGTGTATTCCTCGTTTTCTTTTTGAAATGATTCTTCTTAATGCATCTCCAAGTTTACGAATCATACCCCAAGTTTTGGTCAAACGATAGCCAAGGTAAAAAATATGCCAATTTCTTTCTTGTATTTCTTTTATCGCAGTTTCTAAATTATGTTTCCAATTTTCGCATACAACGAAATCATCTTCTAATACCAATACATTGTTTAGATTATTTTCTTTAGCAAGTTCAATAATTGCTTTATGACTTTCCGCACAACCGACTGCACCAATTAATGGATATTTCTTTGGATTTCCCCATGTAGTCCAACGATCCCAACGTTTATCATGTGTTGGTTTTATTGCCGAGAATCTAATAACACGATCACTTATTCCAAGTTTTTCAAACTCTATTAAACAATGCTTCCATCTATCAGTTCGTTCATCAAGATTTATGCAATATATTGCATCAAAAAAATCAAGTGGATTGCTCATAAAATAATTCCATCAAAATGTTTTGCTAAATAACCCCAGTCTTTTAATTTCTTACACAACTTGGAATGTAATCTAATATTTTTATGAACTCTGTAATTGATTGCATCATTCTTTTTATGATCACCATCATATTGATTTTTTTTGTAACTTTTACAAAACTCTGATATATGCTGAACATATCTATCGTCTCTCCAACTTGCACTCCAATGATAACGAATTTGTCCGGTAAAGTTATCGTAATTCAAGTCTGTTAAATCAAAGTATTTTTCTTGATCGTATTTACTTGCGTGTTGCTGAGCCCATTTTTTCAAATGAGGTCTGTCGTTTCTTCCATATTTAGGATGAGTTCTAATGAATGTTTGAGAACTATAAGGAAGAATATAATTTGCATTCATTAAAATTCCAAATAAAGCACACGCATATCCTCCCAATGACGAACCTGTCATAATTACATTTTCGCATTTTGATTCTTTTACAATTTTTAGAAAGTTATCCACGTGTGATTCAACTCCGTTTGAAACAACCTCATCGTTTTCGTAAAGATTTCCCATATAATATGCTTTGTGAATGTCTTTCACACAAACAACTTTTACTGGTCTATCTTTGAAGAAATTTACCCACTCGTATCCAACGACTCCGGATGCTCCTTGTCCTGCAAATGAGAAAACGATAGTATTTGCATCATCACTTTCAAATCCAAGTTTTTGAATGCTTTCTTTCATACAATTATTTATCGTTTCCAACGAAATTATCAAGTGCAAACTGAGCAACATTTTCACCAAGAAGAATTCTTCCGTGTTTAAGAAAATGACAATTATTTTCTGCTCTAGGATGCATATATAAAGTAGGATAATTTTCTTGACTTTTTACAAGTGAATACAAATCGTTGTATGGTACATCATACTCTTTCATTACTCGTTCAGCAATTTCATTCAAAATAACCACGTCCAGATCGTTACGCATACCAGCATTTTTTGGATTTGGTGTAGTATTTGAAAATATCACATGACGATTAAACTCTCTCAACTTTTCAATGTTTCGTTTAAGTTCTGTTTCATATATTTCAAAGTCAGAATCTAATGCACGTTTTCTTTCACCCCGCCCTTTGTCTGGTAACTTGATGCTATGAAGACCAAAATTGAAATGAACCGTCTTGGACTTTACTTTACGACCTCCGTATCTGCGTTTAAAAACAAACGCACTTTTGAAATATCTTTCTTGTTTCCATTGACAAGCAACCCACTTTTCAGGTATAACTGCTTCTATGTTATGTCGTTTCAAATATGATTCTGCGTACTCAAAATAGTGTCTCGTAATAGAGTCACCCAAAAACATTATTTTTTCCATTTCATCTTCCATAATTTATCTCCACTTATTTAATAACTTGCAAACATTCGTCTTGAATATTACAAGTTGCTTGAAAAATCTTACATTCACTATCTACTTGAATTCTTGGATAGTATTTTTTGTATATCTGCTGAAATACTCCTTGATCACCTGGCCAGGAACCCATATGAACAAGTTTTTTTGTTTTAATTACATCATCAATAATTTCACGACAAAAATCTGTTTTTGCAATCCACAATCCAGAATTCAGAAATCTGAATGGTGATTCGTTTACTATTTCATCGTAGTTGTTCCATGTTTCATATAATTCATATGCTTCTTTCGGATAGCAAATTAATTCGGCATTAAACAACATATCACAATCAAATTCTGATTCAAATCTTTCAACTATTTTGTTTGGTGTTGTTGTAAAAAAAGTATCTGTTATATCCCAACCCATGATATACTCGGTTTTTATTTTGCTTAAACTATCTCTGAGCATTTTTGGTTTCTTGATAAGTTGACGTCTGCCTTTGAGTCCACCCGAAGTATATTCATCTGCAATATTAAACCAAGGCAGTTCCATAGTATTCAATGTCTCTTCCATTATACATTGCCGACCAGATGCACGACCCCATTTTGCAAAACACAATGTAATTTTATCAGCATCTGATGTATCGCATTTTTTTATATAAGGTTTAATTTCGTTGTAAATATCATATCCATGTGCATTCAAATCCACATCTCCATTCAAGTGAAACGCAATTGGATATGTACCTGTATTTTTGTTTTTAATTTTCACAACATCTCTCATTGTTTATTTATTATAATAAATATTACAACGATGACTTATTTGTTGTCTTTTGGACTTAATCTAAGTGTTCTATTTGTACGGGTTCTTGATAAATCACTTACTAAATCATATTGAGTCGTTAATGTAGGAACACACGCAAATGTTTTAGGGCTTAATACAACTTGATAATATCTGTCTAAGTGACTATCGTATTTTTCAACGAGTGTTTCCCAAATATTATTTTCGTAGTCGTTTACAATGCGTTCAAATATGCTTGAATTTACTGCAAACGAATGAGCCCACCCGACTGATTTGCACTTCATGATATAATCATACTCAGAATTGAATTCACCTTTCCACTTTTTATTTAGATGATTGTATTCTCGTCTCGGCTTCATTCTTCGTTCCAATCCACCCAAGTAGAAAAACTCCCATTCTTGTTTATCAAGGTGAGAAATTGCGTTTGCAAGTTTTCTATCATCGTATCTTTGCAAGAAAGCAACATCATCTTCAAATATCAATACGTTTTTAAGTTTTCTTTCGTGGGCAAGACGAATTACTCCCATGTGACTTTCATAACAACCTTGCTTTGGATTCTTTTTGTTATCTACTGCATCAAACCTTTTTACTTTATCAAGAATTCCAATTTTCTCAAATTCTTCCTGGCACAAGTTCCATCTATCTTTTCTTCTTTCAAGATTTATGCAATAAATTTCTTCAAAATATTCAAATGGTTTCATTTTACCCACTCCGACCAAATATTAAAATACTTTGCACAATGACGAACTACATCACCACGATACCACTTGTGACCTTTCCAACTTGCAATGGCACGTGTACGTTTATTTTCACGACCTTCTATTGGATTTACATTACCACACTTACTAACTGCATAATTGTTCGTTCCGTAATAATAACGAGCAACCGCAGACATCAATATATCTTCTCCATTCCAATATGGTTTTCCTTCTTTCAAAATCTCACGCATCATTGGCATATACTTAAAAAACTGCCAACACAATTCTTTGTTGAACATTGTGCATTTTGTAATCAATACACACACCTCACCGAATCTCATATGATAATTGTAGTTTCCGTTTCTCAAATTCTGACCGAACGGACCATACATTCTATTTGGATTCTTTTTATATTTTTCGTATAATCGTTTTACTGCATCTTCCGTTGGATACTCATCATCGTCAATCATTAAAATAACATCGTTTTTTGCTTCTGATGATGCAAGAAATCTACGACTCAATCCGTAGTATTCATTTATATCTCCCCAATCTTTCCGATTCACAATTTTAGGATTATCAAATTCAAAATAGGTATCTTCACGACCATGTGAAATAATAATCTCATCAAGTAGTTCGTATTTCACCATATTAGGAAGAATATCATTTTGCAAAACTTCAGGTCGAAGCCAATTCATAACGACCATAGATATTTTTTTATTTTCCATATTATTTTTTAGGTTTTACAAATTTAGTTGATTCATAATGAGGAACAGCAGTTCTGCCATTGCATTTTATTTGAATGTTTATATCTAAATATAAAAGAATTGATGCTCTGTGTTGGCCATCTGTAATTAAATTACCCATATCTTTTCTACCTGGTCCGAATTTTACATGAGAATTTGCTTCAAATCCATTGTCACGGATGTCCTCGTAAATTGAATAAAAAGTTTCGTAAGGTGCAACTTTTGTATTTGGTCTTCTTTTGTATACTCGTCTGCAAGTAGTGTTTACGAGTTCACAATATTCATCATAAATGTTTCTGTTTTTTTCTTTCAATGATAAATAAAAGAAACTATTTAGAATATTAGTTGCATAAAATTTGCTTCCATCCCATAAGTTTGTTTGCATATCACGCAGTAAATAAATTCCTTTTAAACTTTTCATGTCCACACCTCCGTCCAACGATGAACTCCGTATGAATTTGGCCAATCCTCTGATGTTGTTTGCGTTGCTTTTTTGAGAATACGTTTTACTTTTCTTCTTCCCTTGATATTTTTGAAGTATCTCCATGTATACGGATAAAACCAAGTAGATGGCATCATTTGTAAATCATCAATTTCATTGTAACTCTCAAGTGCTTCAGTCAACATAATTGGTCCTGTTGTTGATAGCACGTCACTTAAATCTTTTTTTGCCATTAATACTTCAAATACGTGTTCCCAAAATTTATGCTTTTTGTTGGAAAACATCAATGAGTTTGCAACACACCGATACAATATAGTTTTTGAATTTTTATGCTGATCGTGTTCACGACTAAGCATCAAATTATATTTTTGTTCTGTAATTTCATCAATATTTTTAAAGCATTCAAAATCCATATCTGCATATAATCCACCATATTCATATAAAACAAAATAACGAAACGCATCTACTCTTTGAATATTCTTAGGATACTCATTGAATCTATTTACGAACCAAGGAAATTTGTCTTCAATAAAACTTAAAATATCATCGTCAGTCCATAATTTATATTCCCATACAGGATTTAAATTTATCCACGAATCAATCCATTCCTGTTTGAATGTGTCATAAGGAATATTCTCATTCTTCCATGTTTGATGTATAATTTTAGGAATCATTTTATATACTCCTTTATGGTTGAATCAAAGTTTTCCCCAACATCAATCATTTTTGTTTCTATCAAAACATCGTCTTTTTGACTTTTTATTGATAAATCTAAATTATTTATCACCCCATATAAATTTACCGGAAACATTGCAGACCAATGTCTATCATTCAACGAAAATTCTTTTGGAAAGCAACCATTTTCATTATATTCTTTAAAATCAAATTTTGATAAAAAAGCACCAGTTGCATAAAAGAAATTAAAAATGTAATAGTAAAAATCGTTACTTTTCAAAATCTCAAGTTTATTATTCCACTTCTCTATTATCTCTATGTTAATGTCTTTCAGAATAAAATTATTCACTCTTCTTCGCAGTGTTCTATTCCAATTTTTATTTTCATATGGTTGCAATCCTCGTTTCAAGAAGTGATCTTTTTGTGATCTGCAATTTGAGTTTGGATTTGTGCTTCCTTTTGAATGCATAAACAAATAATTGTCTGATGGATTTTGTTTTGCAAATTCAATCATCTTTAAAATAGTTTCACCTTCTCCTAATTGATTTAATATCGAAGTATTTGGATTACTCCATATTTTAACAGGTAATGATTTGATTTGTCGTGTATAAAATATTTTTATTTTATCAAATTTTTTAACAAATTCATTTAATCTTAGTAAATCTGATTCATTGTTATACACTACACCAAAATAAATCGTCTTTAATTCTTCATACAATCTACTATCTACAATTGAATCAAATTGTACTTTCAAAATATCTTGCCATATAGGTGTGTCTGCGATATACAAATGATAAAAAATATAAGTTTTCATTTTAGCACATCTTCAAATATTTTGTTTAATTTTACGGTATAATTTGCCATATCCATATTTGCATCAAAGTATCTTTGACGAACTCGGTTTGCCATTTCCGTTAGTTTTTCTTTATCCGACAATGCTTCATTGATTCTTTTCATAATTTCGGAATTGCTCATACTCCACTTTACTTTGATGTAATCATCTTGGTAAATTTCTTTTGCTTGAGTTGGCATAGTTCCTACAATAACAGATCCTGATAAAGATGTCTCCATGTATTTTGAATACCAAGAATCATACGGGTTATTTCTTTTGTTGTATGGTCCATGTGATTCGGATGTGCAGACACACAACCATGACTTGTTTATTTCTTTAGAAAGTTCTGCACCTCGGATTGCGTTTTTTGCAGATTCGTTGCTATAACCAGGATGTCTAATGTATCTTAAATTGTACTTATCATTGTTTCGCATTTCTCGTTTTAACAATTTAAATAGTTTCCATCGAAAAGGATATAATTTACGGAAACTATGATTTCCAAATAAGATCATATCATATTCTTTTTTTAAATTCCAATCTGTGAATGTATCATAGTCTTGGTGATGTGGAATGTAATATTTCTTAACCTCTTTACAAAATAGTCCGTTAATCGTTTTTTCATCGTGATAACGATTTATCGCAAAATCATATTCACTATCAATATTTCTTTTTCCTGATTCGTAAATTTGCCATAAATCTTGATGAAACTTTCCTGTAAGTATCTTCTTTCCCTTATAGTTGATTATGTTTTCGGAAAACTCATTTATTGTGGTATCATTTACAACAATATCATATTTTTTAATATCGGTGTTAATTAAATCAGACTTGTCAATTACATCATATTCTTTTTCAACCCATGACATAATTGTATTATGATTCATGCTCATACGTTTATCATAAACTGTCTTTGACACTATAAATAATACTTTCATTACAAATATTGTTCCATGCTATAATCGTACTTATCAAATGTAATATCACCCAACTCTTTTAGTGCGTTCACATGAGAAACTGAGATTGAATTTCTTGGATCACCACGATAATGATGAAAGCATATCTCATTTATTGGTGGGCATTTGATACCAGGTGTTCCTTTACAACGACCACGATGTAGTGTATCGACTTTGAAACTTCTGATTGGGTGTTTTGTTATACACTTGTGATGATCAGTTAAATCATATCCGTAATTAAAAATCTTACGAACAGGCTCGTTTCTTTTTCTTTCATCAAAAACTCGTTGGGATAACCAAATTGCTCCACATTCTTTTCTGCCGTTTTTTCCAGTTTTCAGATAATCTGAATTAAAAAAACTTTTTAAATCGTTGTATTTTTTAGGAGCTATATACTCATCTGGATCAATACTTATCCACCATTCTGATTTGTATCTCTGCGTACATTCTTTATATGTTGCCATTTGAACTCTTTGCAATGCTTGTCCAGACTTCCACTCGTATGTATTTAATACAACACTATCACCGAACTTTGAAATTACATCATTTATTTTATCATAGATTTCTTTGGTGGAATATTCCTCAAAATAATCTGCATTTGGTTTTTTTGCCCACTTGTTATCATCAGAATTAGATTTAGTTTCCCACCCTTTGCACTTTATTTCCGCCCCTGTTTCATAAATGTAAATTTTATCAACTCCTATTTTGAGGTGATGTTCAATCCACTCTTCAATAAAAAATGCTTCAAGACGAGGTGCTATATTTACACAAATGCTTATTTTATTTTCCACTACATAACTCCTGCTTCCAATAATCATAACACTTGTTTGGTTGTATACCGGCATACCTATGCTTCAAGTAAAACTTACACGCAGGATACAAGTATTTAAGTGTATCCAACAACTCAATTGTATCATTATCATTATCATCCATCATCTGACGTATAAATATTACCGAAGATGTATTTTGAATTGTTTTGGTGAAGTCAACGGCAAGTCTTTCGTATCTAGTTTTTGCTCCATTGTATATCGTGCTTAGTTTTTTTCCAAGTGGTAACACATCATAAAATAATGTTTCGTTTCGCATATCCTTTACAATCGTATAAGGAGTTCCGTTTATCATATTTATTACACCACCATACACCTTTATTTGATTTTCGGGTGGAAAGAAATTCTTAAAATTATTTTTCAGATTTATTAACAATGTTTCAAACGAATATTCACCTATATTATCAAGTAGCATTGATTTTGAATTCAAAGAGCAATCTTTTAATACAGATGAAACAACCGGTTGTGACCCTAAACTTAAATAATTCACACACCACCTCCTTTGATTAAAGGTTTGTATGATCCATGTTTTCTGCCTTGTGGTGCAACTTTCACCAACTCAACATCACCATACAAATAAAATAATATTGAAAGTCTGTGCATTCCGTCTTCTACTAAATAATAATTTCCGTCAGATGCTTTGTGTTCTGCTTTTAGTTTTCCCCACTTTCCTTTTGGATTTTTCCATAATGAAATTTTGGAAGTTTCATCGTAACCAAAGTTTACTATGTTTAGGTGTGTTGTTTTAAACGAATTGTAATTTTGACTTAATCCTGAAAAATCACTTGGACAAACATCTTTAGTGTGATTAAAATATTCATCGTAAATTTTACGATCATCATGCTTTAAACACAGATAAAAAGGCAACTCATCTATCGTAGCAGGATAAACCTTACAATTTTCGTCACGCAGATGAAACTGCAATTCTGAGATTCTTATGTTCTTGAGCATTAATTTTCCCCATATTTATACCCAAGAACTTCAATGTCATTCTTGTAGAATTTACGAACAATTTCAATTGTTTCATCATCGTAGTATTCGGTGTAGTGTTTATGTTTTGATTTGTTTTTGTGTGGAAGTTCTTGATGTGGAATTCCAATTTTGTCGCAGATGATGTCAAAGTCTTGTTGAAGATTTTCAAATCTTCCGATGAAATCTACCATACATTTTCCATCGGCATCATATACAAACTCACATTGTGGTCTGATGTGTTTTTTAATTGTTGAATGCCTTCTGCTATTCCCCCAGTTTTTTTTTATAAAACCTCGTAAGTTATGAATTCTAAATTTTGAATATATCTGTTGTGCGTACTTGTACTCTGATAGTATCCGATCCCACGGGTTTCTCACAAAACCAAACTTAAAATACAATTCAAATTTGCCAATGTCCAAATATCCATGTTCCAAGTATTCAGTCATAGTAAAGTGGTGTCTATATTTTTTAAGACCTTTATCAAACCCCTGTGGTTGGACCCGTGACCAGCCACCAAGATTTATGTATAGACTTTGGCCGGCAGTCTTTGGTATGTGAATAAAAACAAACTTTCTTTGTGTATCAATCAAGTTCAATCCTCCCCATATTTATACCCAAGAACTTCAATGTCATTCTTGTAGAATTTACGAACAATTTCAATTGTTTCATCATCGTAGAATTCAGTATAATGAGGACGATTTTTTGCATTGTGTTTATGTGGCAAAACGATATCTGTATCCACACCAAGTTTTCCACATAATGTTTCAACATCTTTTTTTAGATTTTCGTATCTTCCCACGAAATCAACAAGAATTTTGTTTTTTCTTTCATCGTAAATTTCATCAAATGCTTTGGTTAAAACAACTGCTTTGTCACGATGGCCAAGTTGTGGAACACCACGAATTACTTTGCGTGGATTTACCAACCAATTTAACCAACCTTCATATCTCCATTTTGTCCACTCTTTAAAATCACGTTTCGCAACATCTCGTTCATTTTTCGCAACTCTCCATTGATACTGAGATACCAATCTATCCCACGGATTTCTAACAAATGCGAATGTTAAATATTCGTTCCACACATCGAGACCAAACATTTTTTGTGCTTGTTCGACACTAAAATGTATTTTTTTTGATTCATTTGGATCACGTTTACTTTTTTCAAATCTTTCACCTTGCTTTTTGCGTTGAGTTAATGCAGTCGAGATACTTGATCCGGCAGTTCGTGGTATATGAATAAAAATACATTTGGTAGAATGATCAATCATTGCGTTTCCTGCTTATTGTGTTGATAATAAATTCAATGACTTTAATTCTTCGTAATGTTTTTCATAAAACTTTGACAATTCAGAATCTAGTTGTGTTTTGTCAATTTTTTGTTGTTCTATAAAAATTATTTCTTTAATCATTGCTTCTGCTACATGAAGAGCAAGTGCCATGACATCTCCTTGAATTGAACGATAACGAATATTATTTTCATTGATAATGATTATGAACCCATCACGATACTCTTGTATTTCGGAAATTACCATAGAATCTTTGATGCTATCAATTCTATAAAATAGTTTGATATTTGCAAGTTTTTCAGCAACACTTTTATATTCAGTTTTAAGGTTTTCCAATTCTGTTTTAATTTGTTCAGAAACATCACCATTTGCTATTAGGTCTTCATATGATTTAATTTCCTGCACGAGTTTGGATTTGTTTTTAAGAATATCTGAATATACATCTAATGTTACTTTAGTGTATGGTGCTTTTTTGCTTTCACTTACATTACTCTTGGTTTTTTCAACAGAATTAGTTATGGACTGATTGGAACTACTTGAAGTTTCATCAGTTGGAACATTATCTGTACCATCAGATTGTTTTGATTCTTCCGATTTTATTTTTTTAGAATTTCCGAAAACTGATTTAACTAAATCGGTTATACTTTCAAATGGAGTTCTTTGTGGTCTAAATCCATCAGGTAACGGTTTTTTCTCGGGTTTTAAATCATCATTAATTATTTTACTTGGTTGATTTTCGTTGTCTGAATCTAAATCTTTACTAATATCTTCAATCGTTGATATCGCACCTTCAATCACTTTTTTCATATTTCTAATATCATCGGATTCTGTAGATGTTTCGTTGTCACTTTCATTACCAACAACAATTTCATTTGATGATACATCAAGTTCCTCTTTTATTTTAAAAGTACCATCTTCTTTTATATCAGGAAACGAACTACCAATTAAATCTTCCAACAACAAATCTTTTGTCTTTTGGGGTGTAGAATCGAGTGATTTTGCTTTATTGATACCAAGCATTTTTTTATCAGAAAACAATTCAAGTCCATCTTCAAAATCTTTAGCAATTAATTTTGCTACATTATATGCAATTATATTTTTATTAAGTTTTTTTCTTTTTGATTTTCTTACACCAATAAGTGAAATATGATATGCTAATTTTATAATTACATAATATGCTTCTTCTAAAAATGGAATTGTAATAGGATGATCCATTCTAATTCCATGATGAGATAAATCTTTTGCAGGCATTCCATTTTCATCAAGAACTCTGCTTAGATCAACACACTCTACATAACCAATAAAATTATGAATATGTCCCAAAAACTTTGAATTATCAATTTCTGTATTTTCTTCTTTAGACAATCTTTCAAGAGTTTTCTCGATTATTTCGTTATTATTTAAATGAAAGTCACTTATTTTAACATCAGAAATAAGTTCAATTGTTTTAATCATACTATTTCTTTTTTGACGACGTATTCGTCTTCCTTTTATTTCATTTAATTTTAGTTGAAGCATTGAATATTTCTTTTCTCCATCAAGTGTATATTCAAATGCACGTGTAATAATGCCACGATATTCTCCACTTAAATCAACTGAGAATGTAAGTTTTTCACCAAGAAATACAATCTCAAGCATTTTCTTTTGTTTTTGATAAGAAACTACCAAGTGAGCAAAAAACTTTAGCAATTCATGTTTTACTTGTTTTTTGTAATCAGATTTTAAAAACTCACTATTAACATTTAAAATACGAACTTCTGTTCCTGTTTCTGTTTTAATTTCAGATAACTCTGCTGGAATTTCACGCAACGATGGAGAATAATCGTCTAAAAATTCCACATCACTTGGTGGATTGTAATCTACAACAAAACACTTTCCATGTTTGTTTTTTGTATGAATCTGCCACTTTACGGAATTGGATTTTGATAATTTATCGTTACTTATTTTTCCACCAAGTCCCATTGCTCCTAGTTTTGGGCCCGAACCTCCTGCATTTAAATCATATGAATTTCCAAATGTAAAATACTTTTCAAAGTCATTCATATTTGTTTCTGCATCTTTGATATGATCAAAACCACGACCATTATCAATAATTTTAATTATCGCAGAATCGTTTAACTGCAAAATATCCATTTCACACTTGGTTGCTCCATTTTGTAAACTATTTTTTGCAAGTTCTGTAAATGCCTGTGGGAAATTTACAGTTGATTGCAAAACTGCTTGGATATTTGCACCTGTTCGTATTTTAATGTTTTTCATTGAATGTTTCCTTTTAAAGTAATCTTTATCTTTTTTATAAATATAAAATAATTTACTTTTCTTTTCGTTTTCTACGACCTCGTTTTGCTCGTTTTGCTTCGCGAAATGCTTTTGTTATGGGACCAGGTTTCATTTCTACAATTTCATCTGGTACATTAAGTCCCTCAGGAATTTCTCCTTTCCACATATCGTGACGAAGCATATTCCAAATTTTGCGTTGATGATAATCAAAATTTTGTAATCCGTTAGCGTGCATTTCATCGTGATTACTCCATCCAACTGTACAATTAAAGTGTACAATAAATGCATCTTGCTCTGCACGGGTACGACCACGATTCTTGATATTGCGTTCCCAATGCACTCCTTGTGGATATCCATTTGCACTAAGTTGAACATAATTTATGTCATCTGTGTTTATAGCACGGTGCAAACGCAAATTGAGAAGCATCATATCTTCTTTAAATTTACGCTGCTTGAGTTCACCATCTTCAAGTGTTTCAATGTATCCTTGTTTAAAGTCTTCACGATTAATATTAAACAAATGAATTGATTTTTCATTGCTTTTAGCATAAAAGAAACCAGGACAAATACTTGCTCCTCCTGCAACTTGAAATGCTACATCATAATTTCCTTCTTCGCAGATTTTTTCAAGGTCTGATAGTGGGTTTTTTAAAAAGTTGATGTCGGTGTCAGCATAAAGAACATTGTATCCATTTGTAAGAAGTTGGTGTGCAGCCTCCATTTTGTTCCACATCAATGCATCCCACCCCTTTTGATGAAACTCTGAAGTGGTTTCTATATGAAAATTAGAACTTACCCATCGTACACTTTCGATGTCTTTTTCTGTGGACATACGTTCAAATGATTCATCGTCAAGACAATACATAATAACTATATCCTGCATATTTAATGCACGAATATACTTTAACCAATTTAAAGCAAAGTCTAAATAACCACCATTAACGTAAGACAACAATTTTGTCTTCGTTTTTTCACCCATTGTTTATCTCCTATTTTGTATTACACACCTGCTTCTTCGGAATAGTTCAAACTTGCGTCTTGTTTTCCTTGTTTGATTTCATTGTAAATCCAAGCATATGTTTTTTCTAAACCTGTTTGCAATCCGACACTAGGCTCCCAACCTGTGACTTCTTTGATTAAAGTGTTGTCAGAATTTCTTCCACGAACACCTTGAGGTTTTGTTAAATCGTATTTTCTTTCAACTTTGATGTCTGCTAGTTTTTCAATCATATCAATAAGTTGATTGATGCTGACCATTTCACTACTTCCAAGATTCAAAGGTTTCGTATAATCACTTTCCCACATTTTATCCATTCCTGTGATGCAGTCATCAATGTACATAAACGAACGAGTTTGTTCTCCGTCACCCCACACTTCAATTTCGTGATTTCCACTTAACTTTGCTTCAATGATTTTACGACAAAGAGCAGCTGGTGCTTTTTCACGACCACCTTGCCAAGTTCCATAAGGACCATAAACATTGTGATAACGAGGAATGCGAACATTC
>Ga0181402_1000310_pt1 | contig 18024 bp, 17 predicted proteins | sample 25SPOviralmetaG_FD_130131 | JGI IMG/M metagenome (GOLD analysis project Ga0181402, IMG submission 130131) | Marine viral communities from the oligotrophic San Pedro Time Series (SPOT) site, San Pedro Channel, CA, USA - 25 SPOT_SRF_2011-08-17 | ecosystem: Environmental > Aquatic > Marine > Strait...
TCTACCTGCAAGCACGTTTGCTCTACCAAATGGTGCTCTACCAGTTGTAACTAACAAGTGTGATGTTGTTACATCTTGGTTAAGAATTACCCAATGGCCTTTTCTATTATCGCCACCGTCACCTAATGTTACATCTGGATTACCAAATGCAAGTTTACCCCAGTTGCCTTCTGCTACAACAGTTTTCTTAGTCCAATAAATTCCATCTTCTGATTGATAAATGTAATCTACAGGTCCTAGTGTAGGTGCGCCTGAAATTTCTTTGCCGCCTGTATCTACAGTAGCAACAAACAATCCTTGTCCGTATTTCATATCGTTCCAGTCAAGTATTGTGGAACCATCTGGTGTTGGCATCATTGCGCCGCGCCACGTTGTTCCTCTGTCATAACTGTAAGCAATTTCGCCTCCTGGAGCAATTGCTACGAATCTGTTATTACCATATGCTAATTTAAACCAATCTTTTTGTGAACTATCAGCAATCACGTCCATTATCACTGTTGTCCAAACAATTGTTGAACCATTGTATTCACCGTGTGCTGCAATGTTTTGTGATTGTGCTACTGCTACAAATCTGTTTGCACCAAATGCTACATTATTCCATTGATCAAATGTTGAGTCACCGCCTGCTGGAATATTTGCAAGTGTCCAAGTTGTTCCTGTTTCACTAAATGCAGCATACCCGCCTTCTTTAGAAACTGCAACAAATATGCCGTTGCCGAATGCAATGTCTGACCAGTCTGAGCTAATAGGTAATGTGGCTGCAATCCAAGTTTCACCATCTTCGGAGACAGCAACTTCATTACTTTGTTGTTTAATTGTTACAAATCTGTTATTGCCTGTAGCCAGTGTTTTCCAATTACCTGAACTTGGTAAGTTTGAAGCGTTCCAGTTTGTGCCATCATCGGACCAGTTTACTGTAGCGCCTGTGTTTGCAACTGCAACGTATCTACCGCTTGCTGCTTTACCTTCTGTTTTAAACGTAACAATACTATTTGTACTATCGTTTGAAATACTTGTTACAGTAAGTGTAATATTGTTATCACTATTTCCAATTAATGCGTCACCTTCTAACACAATTACATCGCCAACAGTATATCCTGCTCCACCTTGGTTAAGTGTTACAGTATAATCCTTACCTTCTTTTAAAACATTAAATGTTGCTGTAGCAGGAATAATATCAACTGTTGTTCCGTTACCTGGGTCACCTACTACATTGGTAAAGTTCTTTCTTGTTCCACCAAATTCTATGTCACCCCAAGTTGTACCTGCTGTTAAATTTACTACTGCTGAAGCAAATGGCGGTGCATCAAACACTACCCTTGGTTCAAACAAGTATGAAGAAGTAGTTGTAATTAAACTAACTGGTGGTGTGCCAGGAATAATATGATCCCAACCATCTTCACCTGTTGTTTCTTTTTTAACTTGTAATTGTTTTGTTAAAGAATTATATGCTTTTACTTCACCATACTGTCCTGTTCCAGGACCTGATGTAATAATAATTCTTAAACCTAATAAGTTTGCTTCTTCGTTATCATCCTGTGTAGCAATTTGAATACTTGTTTCGTTACCAGACTGTGCGTTGTTACCAATAAGTGTAAATCCGCCGCCACCTGCTGCTGCTGATGCCTCGCCTGTAACAATTCTTGCTTCAAATAAAGCATCGTCTCTATATTCTTCTTGTTTAACTTCTACATCTGCACCTGAACCAATAAATGTATAATCTGCTGATGTATAATTTTGTCCACAGTGTAAAAATTCAATTGCTAAAATTTCGTCATTAACTTCTCCAGCAAATGCACGTTGTACAGATGCTTGGTTACTTTGTGTATCAATCTTTGCAAGTATAGGAACTTCCGTTGGATCTGTTCCGTCTGCTAATGCACCGATAAATCCGTATGAGTTGTTACCATTAGTTGCTCTAATAACTCCGCCGTTTTCTGCAAGATATCCTACTTGACAATAATATGTAAACACTGATACAAGTTCTGCTCTACCGTTATTAAGAACGTGAGCACCAATACCATCACTTAGTACTTGTGTAAAGTCATTTGATACAATAGATTTGTTACCGCCATTGTGTAGTGATCCATCAATTTTCTGTCCTGTACAGTTATCGCCTTGGTTAGTTACGTTTTGAATGTAAGGTGATCTATTAAAGATCCAACATTCTTCGTGTGCTGGTCCCCAACCTGGATCAAGTGATATACAAGATGGACCAGTAGGTCTTTGATACTGTTCAAAAACGTTTGGCGGATTAAGTGAACCAGTTAAACCTTTGATAGATAAGTTTCTAACACCACAAGTATCTCTAACACGGAACATATCAGTTAATGCACTTCCGTTAATTTTGTTTGAGTAGTAAACTGCTTCTAGTTGTGTTTTGTAATTAGAAACATATAGTAGGTCCCAATTAATAGCAATTACGTATCTTTCAATGTCGTAACCTAAATCGCTTGGCTGTACATATTCAGGATAAATTGCTGCCATATATGCTCGGACTTCTGCTGAAAGGAATAACTTGTTTGCTTCTAAAACTCTTCTTGAATTTATAATTGCTTCGTCAGTTGATGCATTATTTTCACCGTACTTAGCAGGTGCATCACCTGTTCCCGCAACTGCATATGTGTAATATGCAATAAAATCATTTAGTACTGCATCAACTCTATCTGCTGTTGCTGTCGTACCAAAAATTGGTGTGTCAGTAATAATTTCTCCTTCAACACCAACACCACCGCCTGATATTTCTCTATCAACAACAAATACTTGGCTTAAAGCGTTGCCTGCAGTTTTAGTAACAGTTTGATTTAATATCATCTGTCTAACAACTTGTTTCAGACGTGTAATTATAAGATCTTTAAATGGAGTATCAGCACTTGTTAAGGATGCTGTTGCTGGTCTTACTAAACTTGAACGAAGTTCGTCACCTAATACAACTGTTTTCTTAGGAACAATAAGTGGTAAAATCTCTTCAAACTTACCTGTTGATAGTTGAACAGTTTTGTTATTGTCTTCACCGTCGTCTGCAATTTCTAATGCAAATCTAATTGTTTTAACAGGTTTTTGAATATCAATACCTGCATCTGGATCGACAGTATCGTCAATACCTTTAATAGGATCAACGTGAATAATTTTTGCTATTTTTCCATACTGTTCGTAAGTTGCTGTATCATCATTTTGTACAGTTAAGATATTACCTTCAGTACCTTTTGGAATATTAGTTGAGCCTAAAGTAGACCCGTCTCCAACATTTGATCTAGCAAGACCAAACGATAGTAAATCACCAGGATTAACTAATCCTGCTTGACTCGAACCTTCTAATAATGTATCCCAATATTCATAACCTTCGCCGTTATCTCCTGGAAAGTTTTGTGCGCCATCTACATTTGATGCTACGTGTTCAAAGTTACATTTATATGCACTACCTTTGTAAGTAACAACATCTCCAACTGCATATGTTACAGTTTCTGTCCAAGCATTTTTAAATGATTGTCCTGTAACAACAATTTCCCAGTTACCTGCATCTAAATAATCTAATGAACTGCCATCTGATGTTGTGTCTAATAATGCAACATATGTATAACCGCCACGTCTTACAACATCACCACTTTTGTATGTGTTGTTTGCAGTCCAGTCACCAACTAATCTTTTTCCTTTTGAAATAATAGCCCAGTGAATTGTATTGTCACCTGTTTGATAAATTGAATCGCTTGGTACTTGTCCAATATGATTTGTTAATGCTTGGTAAACGTAACCACCGTGCATAACAACATCGCCGATTGCATAATAATCTTCTAGTACCCAAGTGCCTTTTGATGTGCCGCCTGGTACGTCTAATGCAAAGTATGAATCTACTAAGTTTGTTGTTGCAGTATGACCAACAGTTACACGTAGTAAACTACCACCGTAACTTACTAGTTCGTTATATTTGTATCTGTAACCGTCTACCCAGTCGCCAACATATCCTTTAAGTTGTGAGTACACTGCCCATTTTGCTTGATCAAGTTCTAAACCATCTGTTGCAGTGGCTGCTGCTGTGTGTCCAGTAATACATTTGTATACTGTTGGACCATATTTGACTAAATCGCCAATACCGTACTTTGTACCTGCAGCCCAAGCACCGTCCCAATCAATTGTTGTTGCATAGATTGCCCAATTAGAAATATTAGTATCGAAATCGCTAGTTGAAGTATAAGCAGTAGTGTTGATCCATAAGTATCCACCATATCTTACGATATCGCCTGGATAATAATCTGTAGTTGCTGCCCAGTCACTGCGCCAGTTTTGACCTTGTGTATGTGCAATCCACGCCGGAGTTGGTAGTGTTTCACCCGGTGGTGTAAAGATTTGATCTGTGTTAAACGATGGACTTGACGTGTGCGCTCTGATAGCAATGTATGAACTACCATTGTAAGATACAATATCATCTTTATTGTATTGTGTTGCACCTTGCCACGTGTTTTTCCACGTATACCTAATTCTACTTATTTTAAACTCTGCCATAACTTATTCCTAATCGCCTGAAAGATTTGCAGGGAAAGTGTAATCCTGGTTTACTCTTTGCACTAACATACCTTCATCGTCCACGTAATATAATATACTTCTTTGATCCCATTTGTACTGCGGGTATTTCATATTTGCAAAGTTCGGCTCGTGGTCATCAGCAATCCCTTCAAAATAATCAATCCCTGGTTCAAAGTCTTCAAATGTTTGCTCAGGCGGTCCAGGCAAGTTGATATCAATTGAGTCTTTATCTTTCAATTGATCGCTTCTTAATAAAAACAGTTCGCCGTCTGCGTTTCTTCTGATAGCATAAAAATATCTAGGGCTATCGCCTAATGATTCATCTGGTGATTGTCCAAAATAATATGGGCTCGGCATAATCTTCTCCTACGATATCTCTACGTAACTTATTACTACATCGACACTGTCCTCAGTGTCGGACTCTATTCTTAAACCTGCTGTGGCTGGCAAAATTAATCTTTCGCCTTGCGTCACAACCTTTGCACTCGACGCTGGAGGTATAGGTACTGATCGTACATAATTACCTTGCGTAGAATTCTCATCAATAACATAGACATTAACAACAACAGTATCGTAATCCGATGTATTCGCTAAATTACATCCTACAACAGTTGCTCTAACTCCTTCTGGAATTTGCAACACATCTACTGGTTCTGTGCCTACGTTGTTTATTACTGCGTTTTTAAATACTGTTGGCATATTTTTATCCTAACATTAATGCAAACGATGCTGCAATATCATTTGCTACAATTTCTGATACAGCACCTGAAGCACCTGCTGGTGAACTCCAAGCAGTACCATCCCAAATCTCTAATGATTTAGAATTAGTATTGTATCTTGTCATTCCAAGTACTGCGTATGCAGTTGGTCTTTCAGCATTTGTACCTCTTGGAGGAACAAAGCCGTTGTTTGTATCAATTTTAAAATAACCTGTTCCTGTTTGCAAAAACTGTGTAATTGCGTTATTAGAAACGTTTTCAATAACATTGTCAGTTATTTTAATATTACCTAATCTTACACCGCCGGCTCCATTACCGTCAATGTGTAAGTCTAATCCTGTAGTAGTAGTTATCTCATTATCGCGAAACATTAAATTTCCTACGTCTAATGTAGGAACATTTAGTGTATCTGCATACACATCATTAACGTACATTGATCTCCATCTAAATGAAGGACTACCTAAATCAAATGTAACATCTTGTTCTGGAATTAAATTACTTTTAATTGCAGCATTAATAGTAATCGAATCAGTAATTGAATCACCAAATACTATATTACCTGCAATAGTTACATCACCGTCTACTGATAAATTACCAGTGATGTCTACGTCTCCGTTAATTAATGTGTTTGAATGTACTTCAAGTATACCTGCTCCGTTTGGTCTAATTTCTACATTAGAATTAGATACAATAGTTTGGATAGTATTGCCTGAAATTTCAAAGTCATCTACTTGTAGTTTACTGTTATAAACAACAGGATCATCGCCTGACGGCGCAAAATTAATTGTATTAAGATCACTTGAAATAGTATTACCAGTAATGTGTAAATTACCGATATCTAGTTGATTGTCTACTCTAAGTGTTGTTGTACGTGTTGTTCCACTAACATCTAAGTCAGTTTGCGGAGATGAGTTGTTGACACCAATGCGAGCATTGTTTACATCAATATACAAAATATCAGGGTCTGTTGCTCCATTTCTGAAAGATAAATCTACGTTATCTCTAACCAGATTTGCTTTCAAGAGCGGCCCACTTATACGACCTATTGCCATTTGCTCTCCTTAACACGGGGATCCTGTCCCACCAACTACATTACATTGCGAGTTGACCACAGTAAAAGGTTAACGTTGGTCTTCGTTAACAATAGTATTTAGCCAAAAGGAAAATTTAGCCTAGTATAAGGCTGTATTCGTTACCTAAATCTTCCATTAGACTTATGTCTACTTCAGCGCCGCCACCTGTTGCTACTCTATATCCTGCAGTAGTTTGAGTGCCTACTGTAAGGGTAATATCGTTGACGCCATCTGCGCCTCCAAGGAAAACTGCTCCTGAAATACTAATGGAATTACCAGCAATATAGCCGATACCCTGATTGGTAATTTCTAAAGTTATGACACCTGATAAAATTGAAAATCTACATTCAAAATCAGTGCCTGCACCATTTGTAGATGTAGTTCCACTGTTAACAATTTGATCAATTAAACCTGCAATATTACTACTTACTACGGTAACTGCTTCAACTTGTCCGGCAAAACACTCTAAACGCTGTCCGTCTGTATTCCATCTTGTATCGCCAATTTCTGGCACACTAGGTCTAGTGCTATTGTCACCTGCTGGAATCTTAAATGCATTTGTACCCATAAATCTTACATAACCAATACCTGTGTTACGTAGTTTTACAGGTTCAGTATTTGACATATTTGTAAAGTCATTACCTGTAATATCATATCCTTCGATATGTGTCAATCCTGTATCAGGTGAAAGTAAAAAATCGTCATCGGATTGTAAACCAAACAATTGGTTAGTGACTCCATTTAACCACATCTGGTCACTAACTTTAACTGCGTTAGGTCTATTTGTACCTACGTTTGTTAAGTCTGGTGTGTGCATACTGTTCCATCTTCTTACAGTACTGTCAACAATATTACCGGTACCAAAATCATAACTATTGTCGTCACCTGGAATAATACTTTGTGAAAAGTCTGGGATAATTTCAATTGTATCTCCGCCGGGAGTATCTGGATTATAAAGTTCATCACCTAAAATTATATTTGAATATTTTGTAAGATCGCCGTCTACATTAACACTTCCTGTTACAGTTAGGTCGCCTATAAAGTTACCTGCAGACTGTACATCAAGTATACCTGATCCGTTTGCTCTAATTTCTACTGCTGTAGATGAATTGTTACTACTAATGACATTATCTGTAAATTGTAAATCATCTGTACGCATACGTTCCATTACAATAGTACCCATACCACCATCTAGCATAATAGTAAGTGGTCCGTTTATTGTAGAAAACTTTGCTTGATCTGCGTTTACAGTAACGCCGTCTATTTTTGCAAATTGTGTTACAGATGAATTAGTAGTTTTTACATCTGTTCTTATGTCTAATTCATATAGTGGTGCATCAGTCTTAATACCTACAAGACCATTTTCAACATCAAGTTGTAAAATAGGAGTTGCGTCAAATGTAGTATTTTTAAATGCAAGGTCAACCCCTTCTCTTGTAAGAGTAGAGTCTAGTAAGTGTCCGCCAATTCGCCCTAATTGAGCCATTTACTTCTCCTTAGTTTGCAAATCCAAAAAATACTGTAATATTTTTACTGTAAGGTACTGGGCTAGTAAATTTTAGATACCATCCATCTGCATATGGTGCACCAGGTCCTGATAAACTTCCGCTTGCACTTTGTTCAAGTGTAAAGTTAGTTGTAGGAATCTGCATTACGTTTTCTACAAGTACAATAATATTGTTTGCGCTTGCAGGAATATTTGCTAAAGTACCAAATACTGTTTCGACAGCATCGCCAGGGCCAAAAGATTCAACACTAATTGCACTTGCGCCTGCTGCTCTAATTGTTTCCCAGTTGTTTCCAACATATCCTTCTATTTCGTTTGTGTCTGTATTATAACGAATAGAACCATTAGCATCAGTAGGTTGTCTTACACCAGACACTTGAGGTCTTTGTGCAGTTGTGCCTTTAGGCATTAGTAAAGCGCCATTTGAATCCATCACGACTCGTCCGTATGGGTTAACACTAATTGTGTTATCACTTGGACTATATCTCGATGTGTTTTGTGCTTTTAAAAACTTCATTATCTATCCTTATACAGGTAACGTACTAATTGTTACAGCAAGTAAACTTGCACTACTAGTTGCTACCCAAACTTCGTCCCCTGCATCTAAAACAAATTTTTCATCACTAAAAAATACTGTTTCTCCTGCTGGTACTGTTACTCTACTTACAACAGTATTTGCAGCACCCGGTGAATCACCGTTAGGAACAATATGAATAGTTGCAACAACTGTATTAACTGATTCGTCAGTAATATCAAGTGTACCTGTATTACATAACGACATTGTAGTAATAGCATTACGCTGTCCTGAAACTGAGCCTCCAATTGGAGCACCTGTATTAGTACTTGTAAATACTTTTACTGGAACTGTTACGTCTGTTGATGTACTTATTGCATTGTTTATCATTTCTTTGTCCTAAAATAGCATACTTAAAAGTAATGCTTTGTTTTTACTTATCAATTCGTCACTTACACCGTTGGATCCTACAAACACAACACCTGATCCACCAATACCTGGAGTAGCAGCGTGTATAATAGTTGAGCCGTTTACAAAGGCAGGCGAAACAGAAATTTCTTCTAGTTCAACTGCATAGTTAGTTTGTAATTTACCTGTTCCTTGTGTTTTAACATACACGTTTGCGTTTGTATCATTGTTTGTGATCTCATTTCCTAAGATTTCAATATCTTGAATAACTGTTCTATTTGTAAAAAATTGTGTATTTAGAATACCGTCAACTAAAACCGATACTCCACTTTCTCCAAATGTACTGTAACCAGTTTCATCTTCTAAATATTGTAGCGAGCCAACAACATTTTTTTCACTAATAATAACTCTTGAGTTATCATCAATAATTTGGAATGTTGGATTATCTCTAATTGAATCATCTACATATTTTTTGTTTGGAATATCATCATCGTCAGTAATTTGTTGTTCGTAATTAGTAGTGCCTTCAACTTTTACAACACCACTTCCTGTTCCGATTAGTGTTAAGTCTCCTGCATCAGTATCTGAGTCAGTTAAAATTTTTCTTAGTCTTAATGCAGCAGTAGAATAGTTTACTGAACCGCCTTCAACTGTACCTACTGCAATATTAAAACTGTCATCGTTTTCATCATAGAAAAATGATACAGGGTTTGATGTACCTCTATCAATTTCTAAACCTGAATATCTTAATGATACACCTGCACCTGTCTCACCAACGTTTAATCTGATGATGTTATCTTGTACATCTAAGTTTTCTGCACTAACTGTAAGTGTATCACCTTCAACAACAAGGTTACCAGTTACTTTAATTTGACCAATTCTTGGTCCTGTATCTAAAGTAATGATACCGCCTTCGTATGTTTTAATGGTGTAATCACCGTTAGTTTGTAGAAACTGTGCCATCTATATTCCCTTTAGTAATACTAACAGTTGAGACGAATCATTGTCAACTTCCCAATTATAGTATCTATCTTTAAAATCTTTCATTACATTATCAACAATTTCTTTTATAAAAATCCAAGCACCTGAATCTAAAATTAGTGCAGATAATGACATTTCATTATCTTCTAATTCACTTGTTTCTTTTTGAACAAGTTTACAAATGCCTACATTGCCTTCTTTATCTTCTACCTTAAACTCTGAGTTTGAAAGTTGTGCTAAGACGCTACCGTTATTGCACGTCTTAGCACTTTCAATTTTAACTGAAACAACCAAGTCTTTTAGATTTTTTAAGAAATCCCAAAATACATTAATTGGTGGTTCCATTCTCAGTTATCCTTAAGCGTCTTCTGTGAAGTCGTCGTCATCAGTACCAGTTAATGTGTTATCATCACCTGCTTCTTCAACCTGAGCCGCACCATCTGAAGTACTAGTTGCAAAGTTCCAAGGAACAGTAACACCGTCATAGGCGTTTGTGCCTGTTGCCGTTGGTGCTGATAATGTTGCTTTCTTCCCAGAAATTTTACTTACTGTATAAGTTTCACTGTCGTCCATATTAAATGAAATTGACATTTCACCTGCTGCTAAGTTTGCTGGTAATTTGCCAGTTGTTAGTACACAAGTAAATTCGCCTGCTGTTTCAATTTCTTCAACAACAAATTTCTTAGTTGCTTTTTGCTTTACGATATAACCTTCTTTAACTGCTGTGCCGTTATGAAAGTTTACTTTGATTTCAGAACCAGCCGCTGTTGGTGTTCCGAATAATCTTTTGTTAAGTGGTCTTCCCATTTGTTTTCTCCTATAAAAAGTAGCCCCATCCGGGTTCTATCCGGTACGCTGTGGGTTAAACAGCATAAGTCCGCCACATTATGCGGCTCGCTATCTGACACAAGTATTTATCCTTTACTCAGTAAAGCCATTAGTTCAACTTTACTAATAGTGTTCATTAGCGTATTGATTTTATCTATTTCGCTTTGTGCAGATTCTATGTATCTGTCTTTCTTTGTTTGTTTGTACTTGATCAAAAAATCCATATAGTTTTTCATATGAACTTCTATTGAGTTTTGTATTGACCGTATATCATGTGTAAACATAGGAAAGCGTTTACGCCATTTAGTTAATTGGTCTCGTAATTTGTTAAAGTCCTCATGACTTGTTATTTCAAGCATATGTATATTTAACACTCAAAATACAGTTTTGTCAAGTCATAAAAAAAGGGCGACATAAATGCCGCCCTTTTAAACACTGTAAAGTGTAGTTTATTGCTTACGCAAATCTTAGGTTCGCTGATGTTACAGCCACTTTACCTAAGTAGTCTGCCGCATTACCAAGAGATGATGCAGTGTTTGTTAACTCTACATAACCATATCTTGTCATGAAACTTACTACTGGCTCAAAAGTGCCTGGATCAAGAACTACACCGCTTGACATCAATGGGATGTATGGGCAGTAAAACGCTGCTGCGTCTGATTCGCTTGAACCTTTGTAACCAACAATTACATCGTCTGATGTAGCATAACCGTTAACATACACTTTCATCGCACTGTTTAAAGTTCCTACAAACTTAGTGTTTGTTGGTGCTTCAAAAGTACCTTCAGTTGTTCTTGCAAACGCTGAAGTTGTAGCAGATTGTAACAAAGTTAATACTGTTGGTGAAACAACAGCCCAGTTACCTGCGCCACGACGTGTACGCTGTGCAATCAAGTTAGCAACTCTGTTGATTTGAACTGCAAGTGCTGCGTGTTCATCACCAACGAAAGTAGCAGTACCTGACACTGCGCCTTGGTCGTATGTTAATGCGGCTGTACCAGCCAATGTTGATAAAGAAGTAATCACTTCCTGATCGATCTCAGCAGTAATTTCCTGCGCTAACGCAGCCATTACTTCAGCCTCGATATCAATCCCTTGCTGTGCTTGTGCATCCTGAGCAGCCTCAAAAGTCCAGCGAGCTGATAACTTACGAGTTTTGGCTTCTACAGTTTGCTTCAAGATTTGAATTGACAGTCTGTTTCCTGCTTCACCTTCTAGAGATGCAGTAGAACCAGCCTTGATGTCATCATTTCCTGAATAACCTTCAGCAATTTTGAAAGGTGATAATGCTTCTTCACCTGCAGTAGCATTCGTTCCAGACGCTGAAGTAAAGTTATCTGCATAACGTACTCTTAACGTGTGGATCTGTCCTACTGGTCCAGTCATTGGTTGAACACCAACTAATTCATTTGCGATGACAGTTGGCATTACACGTCTAATTACTGGTAAAATGACGCGATTTAGTGTTGCGACGTTGCCGGCAGAAGTTGCACCTGCTGTAGCACTCTCTGACAAATACTTACGGGTATTTTCCAGAGTGGTTGCCATAACAGTACGCTTGTTACCATTTAACCCTTCTAAAAGGGCGTCTTTGGTTTCTGACCAGCGTGACTCTAATAGTTGTGACATTGTTTGTTCTCCTTAAACTTTTAGTCCCGCAAGCCTGCGGATGTCAAAAATCTCAGCGGTTTTTTGCTCTGATCCGCCGATTGCTTGTGCCTGTGTTTTATCGCCTGTTACTTCTTTGCCTTCTGTCAGCGCCACCTTTTTCATCTTAGGTACATTTCCTTCCATTACGGCAGAAATATACTTGTCAAAGGTTGCGTGTAATTTATCTGTCTGCACAGATTCTAAAAGTTCGCCCATAACTTCACGCTTTTCTTTTGAAAGCGGTGACATAAGTTCTGCCATTGCTTCCTTTCTTTGCGCTGAGTTATTCATACGAGTTATTTCAGTATCTTTGCTTTCAACTAGTTTCTCAGCATCAGCCGCTTTGGCTTCTGCTTCTTTAACTGCTTCTTCTTTCTGTTTTACAACTTTAAGAAGTTTGGCTGTTTCAGATTTTTCATTAAGATGGCTAGTTGCATATTCGCTTGCAAAACTTTCAAAAATTCTGCGACCAAAATCATTCGTGCGTGCAGCCTCGATATCTTCTTTTAATTGAGTCATTTCAGAACGCAGTCCTTTTGAAACTGTTTCCTGAATTGCTTCAGATGCTTTGTTGATAAATTGTTTCTTAACATCTTCAAATTTAGCCTTGCTATCTCTAACAAGTTTAACTTTGGTTTCAGCAAGATCCTTTTTATCAGCATGGAATTCTGCGATTTCTTTCGCCAATGAATTCACTATAAAAGATTCTAACTTGGCAACATTGCCCGCTACATTCTTACGGTCTTCACGAAGTTCACCTAGTTCCTTTTTAAGGTTGTTAAGAACGAATGATTCCATTGCTTTAGAATCTTTCTTCATTTTCTTAGCATACTTGGCTCTAGCCTCGATAAGTCCTTGACGGTCTTCAGCAAATTCAGATAATTCAGCAGTAATTCTGTCTGAAAGCATCTTATCTACTGCTTCAACCATTGCAGTTTTATCGTGCTCATACTTCGATGCAAATTCTTCACGTAATTGTGTAGAGATTGTGTCGCGGTTTTCTTGAACAGCAGTTCCCCAAGCGGATTCAATCTCCGACTTAGTTTCCTCGGAAATCACATTGTTTTCAAACAATTGTTTAACAAAGTCTAGCATGTGATATTCTCCTTAAGATTTAAGACCTTGAATTAAATTTTTCAAGCTCTCTGCTATATAACGTTGTGCCTGTGCGTCGCCTTGTACTTCTTGTGCTACTTTAAATGCCTCGTAACCACCTTTATTATTCATAAGGTGTTCATAAACTGGTGTTGGATAGGCGCCTGGAGCACTTGGTTGTGCTACCACATCCACAGTAATAATTTCAAATCCTTGAACATTACCACTTGGATCTACTTCGCCTGATCCTCGACTAGAAACTCCTAACTTAACTCCCGAATCCAACATGGTCGAAACTAATTGACCCATTGGAGTTGGAAGCATTTTAAGTTTTCCGTAGCCGTTAGGACCGTCCATCCACATTTTTGTAATCATGTGAGATACACGGTCGAGGTTGATACGTAAATCTTGAGGATGATCAACTTCACCTAGCACTGAATACCCCCCAGAAATCTGTTCGTTGAGCGTCTTGACAGCCCTATCAATTTCTTTCGAAGAATAAACACGCTGGTTAGCATTACGAATGTCACCTTGAATACAGATGCCACTTAAATGTAATGTTTTACCCTCGCCCTCATCACGTTCTACGACGATTTTAGCCTGGTCGAAGCTCAGATGTTCTTGTAGGTTAGTTTTCAACCTTAGTCTCCTCTATTATCTACGACCACGGAAAATTGATTGCTTGTTGTCAGCAGTCTCAGCAGCGCCTTTCTTTTCTGCACCGTGTCCTTTTTCATTGGACATCTTCGTTGCATTTTTGCTACCTGGAGTGTTAACATTCCCTGCATTATTCTCTTTAGGTGTAATATCTGCTAATCCGCCAGTATTTTTACCTGACTCTTCACCACCTTTTAAGATGTTAGCACTTGATCCACCCATGTCGTTCTTCATGTTATCAACAACTGATTTTTTGTTGTCTGCTGTGTCTGCGCTACCTTTTGATTCAGCACCGTGTCCACCTGCAACTTTTTCAACATACTCACGCATTGTTGCTAATTCAGCGTCGCCTTCTGGGTCAGCAGATGATTCAGGAGCAAACATTTCTTCTTCTTTGTCGTCCATATCCATCTCATCGCCTTCTTCGCCTTTAATTTCGTCGAATTTTGACTGTAGTTCATCAACAATTGAATCTAAATCCTGGAATAACTCTTCTGGCTCTTTATCACCTTCTTCGCTATCACCTGTAATGTCTGTTTCTAGATCGTCGGTTTTATCGCCGCCCATAGCATCCATTGGATCTTCGTCGTCTGCTTCTATAGCAACTTCTTCAAATTCTTCGTCAACTTCTTCGTCTTTTGAAGATTCTTCAACTTCTTCGTCTTTATCAGATGCTTCATCTACTTTTTCGTCTTCTGCATCGTCATCTTTTGACGCTTCGTCTACTTTATCTTCTTCGTCTTCTTCATCTTTTTTAGATGCTTCGTCAACTTCCTCATCTTTTACTTCTTCTTCGATAAGGTCTTCATAAATTTCTCTTGATTTTGATACCACATACTCGTGGAATAACTCTTCTGCTTTTGCAGCATCGTCGTTAACCAAATGCTCAAGCATTTGTTCTAATGTACTTTTATCGGCCATTGTATTCTCCTCTATATAATTGGTAAGGCTGTTTGTTAATGTATTTACATTTTACTTATAAAATTGGGGTAAAAAGGGTGTTTTTTGATTCATTTGTTATTGATATATAGTTCCTTCGAAGGTTTTACCAAATTCTTCGATAGAAAGGTGTTTTAAGTTAGAATATTGCGGTCCTAACTTATCAGGTATATATGCTCCTGAAGTTATTACTCTATGAAACTGTGTATGTGGAAATTCTTTAATTACTTTTTCTGTTTGTGATAACCAGTTACCAAAGAAAGTAGCAGAATCAGTACTTTTTTTGTAATTATGTGTATCTGCGTACACATTATTAAACTTTCCTTGCAGTCCTTGATAGTCAAAACCGTGAATATAAATGTTTTTATGGCCGTTCTTTGCAGCAAACCATAGTGCTGTAGGCCCACTACTCCATCCTTTATGTGGATTAAATAGGTTTATTTTTTGTCGATCTTTGATACCTTTGTTAGGATTTGTCCATACAGTACCTTTGTTTGCATATCCTGAATCGATTAATTCGTTAACCATCTTAACATCAACAGCAACAATATAATGAGGATCGAATTCTCTATACTGGGCATTACACCCGTATACTGTTCCTATATCTAAAAGAGATTCACAATTCACATGTAATCTGCTCTTGCCATTGCCAAGAACAAATGCTATATCTTTGTGTACAGATTTTGTTTTATTCTTCTTGCTCAACTGGTGTTCCATACATTTGACTTATGAAACCCGCTTCGCTTTGCTTTTCTGCATCGTGGGCTTCTGCTTGTAAGCGCAGTTGATTTATTTGACCCAAGGTAAGTTTAATTTTTCTAGTATCATCTAATTCAACAACAGATGAATCTTCTTTGTTGTCGTATCTACGATCAACAGCAAAGTCGTTTATCTCATCGTTAAAATAAAAAAATTCTTTCAAAAGCATACTTGTATTTATCTATGCAGGAGTTTCTGCTCCGGCATCTCCCTCTGGTTGCTCTGCTGCGGCTGCAACTTCTTCTGGTGCTTCAGCATCTTGTGTTGCAGCATCTGCTGCTATACCACCTGGGGTAATACCTGCGCCTCTTAACTCACCAGCAGCATCATTGTCAACGCCGACAAGATTACTTCCGTTTTCTTCACGCCATAGTCTTTCGTTTTCTTTTATCTCTTCTTCAGTTAAACCTAAGTAACGTTTTAGTGCAAAACGTTTTGATAAGTGCGGAACTTGTTGTAGTGTTCCAAAAATATTTGCTCTTGTTGTATCTAACTCTGCTTGTCTGTATGCTGCAAAGTTTTGTGGCGGATTAAATTTTAATTCAAATAAACTTGGATCAATATTGTATCCGTTTTTAGACAACCAAAATTTAAATTCGTGATCAAAAGATTCTACAATATTACTTTGTAGTCTTTCGCAATATCTATTAAATCTTAGTTCTTGAATATATGCTGTTCCTACTTTACCATCTGAAACTGTATTTGCTTGTTCATCAACTGATGTTGGCAAATAACTTGCTGGAATACGTAAAGCTCTAAACAGTTTGTTAGTAAAGTATTTTAAATCTGTAATTTCGCCTAGGTTAGTTCCACCTGGTAATGTTTCAACTTTAGAACCTCTTCCTTCTGCTGTTTGTGGAAAGAAGTAATCTTCGTTAGTTGATAGTGGATTATAACTTGCGTCAATAACACTTGTTCCGCCGCCTGTTGAACTAGGAATACGTCTTTGTTGTATTTCGTTTTTAACTTTTTCAACAAAACTCATTGCCATGTGTGCAGGCATATTACCTACATCAACATAAAAAATTCTTCTTTCAGGAGCACGTTGTATTCTATAAATGATAATTGCGTCTTCTAGTAATTCTTTTTGCTTGTAAACTTTAAACACACTTTCAAGTAATGAATTACCAAATGGATAGTTACCGTCTAATCCTTCTGATAAACTGATATGCATAATATGTTCTGCATCTACAGTTACTTCATTTTGTGCATTTTGAAAACGTGTACCTGGCGGTTGTGCTGCATCGCCAACCATTCCTCTACCAAATCCACCACCGCTTGTGTATGAACTTGTTCCGCTTGGTGATGTGTTTGTTGTACCATGTGGTGTAGTTGCTACTAGATTTTTAAAGTTAAAGTTAATATCTTTTACAACATACTGCTCGGGAAGTTTTCCTTCGGATTCGTTAACAATAATTTTGGAGACTTTTGCTTGATCCACATATAACAACTTTTTAGTTTCTGGATCACGCATGAAAAAACAATCGCCATATTTGAATACATTTCTTACTATTCTAAAAATTCTATTTTCTAACTGTTGTATTTTACACCATTTTTGTAATGCTTCTTTTATAAGTTTTGTTTCTACTCCTGTTGGAGCATTTCTAAAGAAGCAATGGAAAGGAGTAGCATTTTCTTTATCTTTACCTGTACAAAATTCTGCAAGAATATCTAATGCTGCATTTACTTCTGAATCCATATCCATTGTGTCGTACTGCATATATTTTTCAATACGATTTGGACTTCCTGCATATACGTCAGGCAAGTATGATGAGTAGTTAGACCGTGCAGGACCGGGACGTCCACCGCCACTAATTGGGCTGTATGATCCTGATTGGTTTTCGGTATTAACCGGTGTAAAGTATTTTTTCCAACTCATAACTTATCCTTTATTATACAGTCTGTATGTATTGTTTGTCAACCATTATCCTACAGTATATGCATCATTTGACATTCCTTGTGCAACTCCAATGTGTTTTTGGCTTAAAGAGTTACTTAGTCTTGTTAATGATACTAATTCTTCTATGTTTGTATTTAACGCTAACATCATTTCTTCTGGTGTTTTCTTGGTTTCGGTTAAACTAGATAATTCATCTTCTTTGGCTTTCTTTTCTTCATCTGTTTTCTTTTTGAGTTCTTCTTGTTTTTTAATAGCATCATTCTTTTCTTTTTCTTTTTCTGCTTCTAATTTTTTCTGTGCATCTGTTGCAGTTGTTGAAGTAGAAGAAGAATCTCCTACTTCTGCTTCTGTTGCAATATTATTTTCTTCTTCTGCTGCTGCGCCTTCGGCTTCTTTTTGTGCTTCAGCCGTACGTTTTTTTACTAATTCAAGATCTCTCTTTAATTGTTCTATTTTGGCTTTGGACTTTTTAA
>Ga0181402_1000311_pt1 | contig 18021 bp, 23 predicted proteins | sample 25SPOviralmetaG_FD_130131 | JGI IMG/M metagenome (GOLD analysis project Ga0181402, IMG submission 130131) | Marine viral communities from the oligotrophic San Pedro Time Series (SPOT) site, San Pedro Channel, CA, USA - 25 SPOT_SRF_2011-08-17 | ecosystem: Environmental > Aquatic > Marine > Strait...
CGATGAGATGACTGAGACAATTGGTTATCAACTCTTTGGCGGTAAGATTGATTTTAAGATAGATAATATGTTTACTTGGACAACTGATAAGAGATTGGATGTGATAGTAAACACTAGCTGTGAACATGTTGATAGAGATGATTTGTGCAGTATGATAAACGGGCAAAGAAACGGCACTGTCTTTGCACTCCAAAGCAATGATGAAGAAGATCTGATGTCTCATGTTAATACATCTAAAACACTTTCTGATTTTGTTAGTTACATAAAGGAAGCTCTTCCTGACAGTGATATAATATACGCTGGTCAATTGCCTCAGAATGGATTCACAAGGTTTATGGTCATTGGCAAATAGAATAACGTTTACTCTTAATGTTGATATAGATGACGCTGATCTCGATAATCCCGGATGGTGGAACAGAGACGGAACTCAAGCCTCTACTGATAAAAGTATGATAACCAAGCAGTCATTTTTAGAATGGTCTGACAGGATTATTCTAAATCAGTCTAAGTATGCTTCTCTATGTGATTCTGATTACCAAGTAAGAGAAAAGGATGATAATTATACTAAATTTAAGGTATGGTTTAGAGAGTCATTTCCAAAAATTTCAGAATATGATATCATAAACTTCTATAAGCATTATTGTATGTTAGAGTACTCTAAGACATATGATGAGGTATGCTACTTAGACTTGGATGTGATAGTAAACACGTCAGAAAATATATTTGATTGCCATGATATTCATAACAAGTTTGCTTGCGGGGAACAAAATAGCGAAGCTTTGTTTGGTAAAAATGTAAGACCAGATAGTTACAATCTTTGTATACGAAATCCTGCTTCTAAGTATTGGAACACCTTTGCAATGCTACTTGATTCTGGGTACTCCAAAGAAGAATCAGACACAGACGTTTTTAATACAGGAATAATGATAGCGTCTAGTGATCAAATACAAAAGCTAAATTACTTTGATGGATTATCAGATATAATTGATGACATGTTCTATCTTAAACAAGACACTTCGCTGTTTCATCCTAATATAGTTAGAGCGTTCAATTATGACAATGAAACCATATTTGCTTACAAGAGAGTGTTAAATAAGGTAGATATAGACTACATCAGTGAAGACTGGCATCAAAGAGTTATTGATAATTTTCCTTATGTCGAAGACTCTAAGATATTTCATGTTATTAACAAAAAATTCGAAATGTTTAGCAATTTAATGTAGGTAGAATATGGGATACGATATTGGAAACTTGCATGCAAATTTAGATCTGTCTACTTATTGTAATGCATCGTGTCCGCAATGCCATAGGACTGATCAAGAGGATATATCTAAGAAGGTGTATTGGCTTCCTCTTATACAGTGGTCAACCGAAGAATTTAAGAAAAGGTTTTCTGTAAAATCTTTAAATTATTATAGGTCTATTAGTATATGTGGGACGTGGGGTGATCCCATGATGAATAAGGATATTTTTGATATCGTTAAATTCATATTAGAGAATAATAGCAGAGTACATGTTACAATCAATACTAACGGCTCAATGCGGGACGAAGAGTTTTGGTGGAAACTAGGTGTATTAAGCCACAAAAATAGTAAAAGACTTACTGTAATTTTTGATGTTGATGGGGTCACGCAAGAGCAGCATGAGAGATACAGAAGAGGTACAACACTAAGTAAAGTGTTAGACAACATGAAGGCTTTTACGGATGCTCAAGCACCTGCTCAAGTATATACAGTTGTTTTTGAGCATAACGAAAACAGCATAAACGATATAGCCGATCTCGTATATAAATATGGTGCTAAGTCTATTTACGTCTGTCCTTCAAATAGGTTTGATAAAAATCCAGAACAGTTTAGATTTATTTCAGAAGGAAAAATAGAATCATTGTTTCCATCAAACAAAGAAACTAATTTTAGAATAATAGGTCTACCAAGGAAAAAATGATGAAGATTAAATGTTCTTTCTTTGAGAAAGGAGAAGTTAACATAAACCCAGATGGACAAGTCCATCCTTGCTGCTTTTTTGCTAATACATTATTTCTAGCAAAGCAATTTGCGTATCCAAAAAAAGGTGAAATAGATCTAAGAGACATGGATCACACATCCATACAAAACGGTCTTCAAAATTCTGAAATAATTGCAGAGACTTTACCTAATGAACCTTGGAATACAGTGTTCCAAGAATATATAGAAAACGAAGATTTGTTTAATTTAGAAAATTACTCGTTAGAAGAAATTCTTAACTCTGATTGGTTTAATCAGTTGGAAGAAAGTAGAAAAGACTGGAATACTTCTCCCCGTGTCTGTCGTAATTGGTGCTCAGTAGATGAAACTAAGTAATTTTTTATGGAGAGGAGATAAATTTTATAAAAGATTAGGGGCTGGTTCTAGACAAATAAACATGGATCTGACTAACAAATGTACTTTAGAATGTGTAACGTGTGAAAGAGGTTATAGAATAGATAAGGATGGTAAGGTTAAAGGTGAAAACATATCACTACAAGACCTAAAAAAATATTTTACTATGATAGATCACTTTGATTTCTGCGGACAAGTCTCAGATCCTAGCATGCATCCTCAATTTAAAGAAATTTTAAAATTAATTATTAAAAATAATAAAAGTTGTAGTGTACACAACACTGCTTCTCACAGACCTGAAAAATGGTACAGAGAAATTTTTGAAGAATGTTCTAATTCTAATGATATGATTGAGTGGTATTTTGGAATAGACGGTTTGCCCAAGGATTCAAGCAAATACAGGATTCGACAAGATGGGGAAAAATTATATAAAATGATGAAATTGTCAACTGAATATATTAAGCCGACAAATATAATATGGAAATATATAGTGTTTAACTATAATCAATTCAACATAGATGAATGCAAGAATATGGCTAAGGATTTAGGAATCGTATTCAACTTAGTTCATTCTAGACGGCATCCTCCCGGTCTCAAACCAATCGAAGAATTTGCTTCTAAAAAATCTATGGAAAACATTTTTTACTATCCAGATGGTAGCATAATAAAATGGTAAAATTAAAACCTATGTGTTTAAACAAAACATCAGAAGGATTTGCGCATACAGCGACAGGATATATCGTTCCGTGCTGTCATGTAGACTACATCTATAATGATGATCCTCTATATTTGGATTTATTAAAACCAGAATTAAAAGTTTCTAATAATGAATCTATAGAAGAAATACTATTGTCTGATGAGTGGGCAGCTTTTGGAAATGCTGTCGTTAAAGGTTGCAACGAGCATGAAAAATATGCTCCTAAATGTTGTGTCCCTGTATGTGGAAATGGGGGAATTGAGTGTATAGATGAGTAATTTTTGTAAAGCGCCCTTCACACAAATGTCCATAGATCCTAGAGGAGCAATACTTCCTTGTTGTAGATATCCGAAGCCTCTTGCTTTTCTAAAAGATGAGAGAATTGATGAAGCATGGAATAATGATAATTTTAAAGATCTGCGAGCTAAGTTTTTAAATGATGAAAAGCCAGACGAATGTAAAGATTGTTGGTTAGCTGAAGATTCTGGAAACGAAAGTTTAAGATCAGTGGTAAATGGCTGGGCAGAGGATTATGATTTTGATTCTCCAGTGGTCGAAGATAGTCCTTTATATTATGAATTTAAAACGACTAATGTTTGCAATTTAAAATGTAGAATGTGTGGATCTTTTAACTCTAGCTCTATTGCTAAAGAATCTGAACCTGCAGATGTAAGAAACTTCTATTCTTCTAATAAAATATTGGGAACTCATCATGAGGAAAAAACATTTGAGTGGATAGAGAATGCTAAGCATATTCTATTTGCAGGGGGAGAGCCTTTTGTAAATCCTGAAGTAAAAAAATTAGTAGAGTACTTAGACAATAAACAGCTATACGATAAAAGTCTATTAATCGTGACTAATGGCACTCATTGGAACGATAACTTTATAAGCATTTTAAAGAAGTTTACTAACCTAGATGTTCGCATAAGTCTTGATGATATCTACGAAAGAAATGATTACCAGAGAGAAGGTTCTGACTTTTATCACGTAGAAAAAAATATTGTAAAGTTTTTAAAAACCTTTGGAAAAAGGGTCACGTTTAACTGCACAATTAATTGGTACAATGTTTTTTATATTGATGAGTTTTTTGAGTTTTCTGACGATCTAGGTGTACCAGTGTCTGTACAATATGTTACCAATCCTAATTTTCTTAATATTGTAAATTTGCCAAATCATGCTAAGAATAAAATTAACAATAAGTTTATAGAAAGTAAGGACACACGCATACAATTGATTCTGGAAAGATTGAATTTAAAGGGAGAAAATTTGATAGATAGATTTAAATATCATATTGAATTCTATGACAACCTTCGAACAAATGATTTCAATGTAGCTTTTCCTGAGTGGTGTAAGATATTAAATGACAAGTAACGTACATATGAAAGATTCATACGGAGAACTTGCGCCCTGTAATGCTCCTTTCAACAACATGTATTTTACTGTACATGGTAAAGTGTCTCCATGTTGGAAACTGACTGATCATTGCGATCAGTGGTCACATGAAAGATCTATAAAAGACATCTGGACTGGAGAAAAATTTAAAAACTATAGAGATGCACTAACACAAAACATATTCATGTTTAGATGTAAGGAATGTGAGCACGATATAAACAACGGATCGTGGCCTCTAGCTAAAGCATATGAAGAATACCCATTAAATGATTTTTATCCGAGCTTGATAGAGTTAGAACTAAGCAATCAATGTAACTTAGAATGTGTAATGTGTAATGGAACATTAAGTTCTGGAATAAGAAAGAACAGAGATAAGCTACCACCTCTTCCACAAATATACGATGAGAAGTTTAGAGAACAGCTACAGGAGTTTATTCCTCATTTAACTGAGTTGAGATTTAACGGAGGTGAGCCATTTGCACAAAAAATAGTTTTAGATATATGTGATGATGTAGCAAGAATAAATTCTAATTTAAAAATTAATATTGCTACAAATGGAACTGTTTATAATAAAAGAGTTAAACATATATTAGCTAATAATAATATTCATCTTAATATCAGTATAGATAGTCTTGACGAAACAAGATATGAACAAATTAGAGTTAATGGAAGCTTTAAAACTCTAATGTATAATTTTAATATATTTAAAGAATACTGTTCGTCTAACAATAGAAACTTATGCATTATGGTTAACCCGATGAGAAATAATTGGTTTGAGATGGTAGAGTTTGGAAAGTTCGCCGTTTATCACAATGTAAAGCTTTGGTATAATACTATTCTTTACCCAAAAGATTTAGCTTTGTTTAATCTTCCGACAGATCAATTGAGAAATGTATATGATACGCTCAAAAAACAAAAACAAAGCGTTACAGTTCCTGAATCGACTGATCACTTTGTGGAATACCAATTAAAGAATTGGCTATTAGATACGCTTATACATGTAGATTAATTTTACGTCTTTAATAAATAGTACATCTAGGTAAGGAACATCGATGGCAGATCCTAAGAGTACAAATAAATTTAAAGGCAGTGAGACTAAGTTTGATTTCTACACGGATCTGCTTGTCCATGCTAACAGCTATGCAAATAACCTATTTGCAAATAATCTAACTGTAGAAACTTTAACTATAGCTGGGGAAGCTGGAGGAGCAGGAGGTGGCGGATCCACTGTTCTTGTTAATACGGCTAACGGAGCAGTCAGTTATAATACTAACACCAACTCCAAAAGTGATGGCGCAGTAGTAAACCTCATTTTTGAAGAAAATCCGGGTAAGACTGGACATATACTTGATAATACGTTCTCTATTAATATATCAGAAAATAATCTGATTAAAGACCCTAGTGGCACGTATCTGTCGGTTGGTGACACCATTGAGTTTCAGTCCGTAATATCAAATTTAAGATTGATTAGTGACGGTGAATATTGGTATCTATCAGGTGACAATACAATGGCTGCTGTTGCTGCAGGTAACACATACGTTACTTCAACGTTTGTTTCAAATAGTTACGCAGGTAACACGTTTTCATCCAACACGTATCTTCAAGCTCAACTCCTAGCATTTGTGCAAGGAGAAGTATCTAACACGTATCTTCAAGGAACTTTCTCATCCAATACGTATCTTCAAGCTCAACTTCTAGCATTTGAGCAAGGAGAAGTATCCAATACGTATCTTCAAGGAACTTTCTCATCTAATACGTATCTTCAAGGAACTTTCTCATCCAATACGTATCTTCAAGATACGTTTTCATCTAATACGTATCTTCAAGGAACTTTCTCATCCAATACGTATCTTCAAGGAACTTTCTCATCTAATACGTATCTGCAAGATACGTATTCATCTAATAGCTACGTACAGAACACGTTTTCATCCAACACGTATCTTCAAGCTCAACTCCTAGCATTTGAGCAAGGAGAAGTATCTAATACGTATTTGCAAAGCGTTATAACTAACTATGCCTCAAACAATTATTCAACTGATACATTTACGTCTAATAATTATTTTAATGAAACAATAGAATCTTTAGGTGGTGGTGGTCACTTAGCAGATATTATCTCTTTTGAATAAATAGAGTAAAGGAGTAAATATGACTATCAATGTAGGTACATTCGAGACCGCTTTACAGGCAAAATTCAATGCAGCTAACTCTACGACAGTTGCAACGGATTTCGTGTACCTTGCTAAAGCTTCTGATCAGTTAGAACTTACTCTAAATCAAGCTACATCCGCATATATAAATCTTCCAGCGGCTGCAAATAATGCTGGCCGAATACAGTATGTCACTGGTGAGGGTAAAATATACTACAGTGACGGTTCATCGTGGACAGCTTTAGTTACTTCTGAAAATCCAAACTTCCTCAGACAGGTTCTTGCCGATGAGACTGTAAGTGTGGACGATCAAGGACTGTTGACTGGATCTGTTGCTACCACTCAGGACAACGGAGCAATCACAGCATCTGTTACGTCAACTGAGGATAACGGGGATCAACTGTCTATTGTAAATAAAGGTTCTCTTGGAGATATCTATGTAGATCCTAATCAGTTCACGTTTACATATTATGACGGAGTGACCAGAGGCGGTGTTAAGCACTTACGTGCTGATATGAATAACATTCAATTAAACAGTAAGATTGCCAATAATGTTAATTTGTGTGTTTATTCGTTGAGCGCTAATCACACTACAACTGCTGACATCTTTGATGAGCTTTCGGTTATTCCATTTGATAACGACATTCAAGTAAACACGAATGTAGCTACTAGAGGGTCTGACGGTACTGTAACTGTTGAAAACTCAGGTTCTTATCAAATAGGAATTACAGGCGCTCTTACAGCTAATACTTCCTTTTGGGTTGGTTTTGGTAAACTCGGTCCTATAGATCCTTTAGATACAGTTCATAAAGTTCCGGGTATAGTAGGGTATGAGAGTAATTGGAAATACTTTGAAGATTCAAAGACTTTTGATTTCGAAACTATAATGAACATTCCTAGTGATAAAGATCGAATTGTACCCTATATATTTGCTGACACGCTTGAAGAAAATTTTACGCTCGATGCAACGGGAGTTACAGGTGCTAGAACACCATTGAACTTAAACTCAAGTTCTTATGGTAGTAATGCTAATAGATTAAAAATAGTATACTTAGGTAAATAACGTAGGAGTTATAAAATGGCTAAACAGCTACAACTTAGGAGAGGCACCACCTCAGAGCATGCTTCCTTTACAGGGGCTGCTGGTGAAGTGACTGTTAATACAACAACTAACGGAATTGTAGTGCATGATGGTTCTACTGCAGGAGGTCACGCTGTAGGTGTTGGTCTCTCTGGTATGGCCAATGTTCAGTACTTTACATCAAGCGGCACTTTTACAAAACCTACTGCTTCAAACTTTAGTTTTATTAAAGTTACTGCCCGTGGAGGTGGCGGTGCTGGCGGAGGAGGTAATGGCAGTTCAAGACCTACGTTTGGAGGACATCAAGGCGCTCTGGGTGTTGTTATTATTCAAGCTGCTGCTTTAGGTTCTACGGAAACTGTTACTATTGGATCTGGTGGTGCTGAGACAACATCAGCAGCAACTGGTGCTGATGGAGGAGACACGACCTTTGGATCTCATATCACCGCAAGAGGTGGAATGGGCGGTGAGTATTCTACAGTAAACTATACTTTTTTATCAGGGCTTGATAACGATGCTTCTGGTATTGCTAACGGCGAGCCAGCAAAGGCCACAGGTACTGGTGTAATTAATTTTGGCGGTGATCTTGGACAACCTAACCAATATTATTATAACAGTACCTCCCAACACCAAGGTGGTCACGGTGGTGGCTCCGGTGCAGGGTCAGGTGGCAGAAATGGCATTGCTAAAGGAGATATACATGGACCTACTGATGCTGTCGGTAATGATGGTGCTGGTGGAGGATCCTCGCCAAACTGTAGTACTACAGACAGATCCGGAGCAGGGGCTGATGGTTATGTAATGATAGAGGAGTTTTACACACAATGACTAGGTATCTTAAACTTTCTTCTACAACCGTTCTCAATACTGAGGTTTGGGAAAACAGACCCGCTAATACTGCTGATATTTTTTACGTGTCCGCAGTTTCTGGTGTTGGGACCAGATGGGATTGGGATTCTGCCAATAACCAGTTTTATCTTCCGGAGGTCTTAGTTCCTGCTGCTAATACTGTAGCCAACAATACAACAGTTCCTATTAGAATTGGACTGGATGGTACAGAGATTACAGTAGTAAATGGTACGGAAGATATTTCTTAAGTAGATGGCAACATTTTCATCAAACAGATTTGTAACGGCAAGACTTCATTCGTCCGAGTTTGTTTCTAACAATTATCTTGAAGATATTAAGTCTACCTTTGGTACGGGTGACGTTACAAATACATATTTGATTGCCACGTTTACTTCTAACAATTATGTCGATGGAAGGTTTACTTCTAACAATTATGTTGATGGAAGGTTTACTTCTAACAATTATGTTGAAACAAATTTCTTAAGATCAAATGCTAATACTATTAAGACAAGTGGTGTCTTAAATTTTGCCGATAATGTCAAGGCTACGTTTGGTGCCGACGATGATTTTCAGATCCTACATAATGGCGTTAATACACAGTTGAACAACTATACTGGCACTTTGCAGATTATTCAGAGGGCAGATGACCTCGATGCTGTAATCTATACTGATGACGGTAGTGGCGGTATAACTGAATATGTTAGAGCGGATGGTTCTACTGGTGAAACTGTCCTTTACCACTATGGGTCACAAAAGATTGCAACTAAAGCAACTGGTGTTGATATAGTTGGCAACATCACGCCAACTGGAAGTATTAATATTTCAGATAATTCTAAGATTAAGATGGGTAATACTGCTGATCTTCAGATTTATCATGATAGCACTCATAGTTATATTGATGATACCGGAACTGGCGATTTAAGAATTCGTGGTAGCGGTTCTGTAAATATCATGCAGTACAATAATAGTGAACTGATGGCTAAATTTAAAGTAGACGATGCTGTGCTACTTTATTATGACGGTGTTAAGAAGTTTGAGACATCTAGCGCTGGTATTGATGTAACTGGAACTGTAAAGGCAACTGACTTTACAGTTGGAACGTCTGGTAAGTTAACGTCCAACAATTATGTTAATGATAGTTTTTCATCTAATACGTACCTAACGGGTCACTTTACGACTAACAATTATATTCAGACGTATGTGGCCTCTGAAGTTTCTAGTCTTGTTGATTCTGCGCCAGATGCTTTAAACACGTTAAACGAGTTAGCTGCTGCTCTAGGGGACGATGCTAACTTTTCTACAACTGTATCCGCTCAAATTGGTATAAGAGCAACTAACACGTATGTTAACTCTACCTTTAGTTCTAACAATTATCTTCAAGGTCAGCTAGGAACTAAACTTAACTCTTCTTCCTACACTGCATCTGATGTTCTTACTAAGATTAAAACTGTAGACGGTACTGGTACTGGTTTAGATGCAGATTTACTAGATGGTGTTGAAGCAACTGGTTTAGTATCAAATAACTACTTCCAAGACAATGCTGGTGGAGGAGCCACAGGTGGTTCAACTGATGAGATTTTCTATGAAAACGATCAGACGGTAACTACTAACTATACAATAACAACAAATAAGAATGCTATGACTGCTGGACCTATAACGATAAATTCTGGCGTTACCATCACCATTCCATCTGGATCAGAATGGAGTATTGTATAATGAGTAAGTTACGTTTATCGGGTGCTACTTCTGGCTACGAAGAAATCAAAACAGCAGATGCTGGTGATAACAATACCTATCAAGTAGGCAGCACAGTAACAGCAGTTAATGTAACAGCTAGTGGGACAATCCAAGATGCACAGGGTAATGTTCGTGTGCTGGAGAGAACTGATGTTACAACTACGCCGTATGCATTACCTTCAGGAAGTTCTGGTAAGTATTTTGCTCTTAGCGGTAGTGCAAGTGTTTTTACTATTGATGCATCTAACTGTGTTCAAGGTCAGATTATCACAGTATTTAATTTTAAAGATACGGATGTGACAATTAGTTGGACCAGCATGACGAATAACGCTTACATTGCTGGCGATACTACAGCACTTGGAACAAGCGGTAGTGTAACGTTAGCAGGAAAAGGTTTGGTTACGGTTGTTAACGACGTTGCTTCCCGGCTAGTATTTAGCGGAAACGTGAGCTAATGAGTGTTCCTCAGTTGATGATGATGAGCGGTGTTTTGGCTGGTGGCAGTGACACTCCAATTGTTTTTGTAGAAACACCCACGTTTGTGGCTAATGGCTACGCTTATCACGAATTATTATCAAGTGGCACTCTGACTGCTAGTGTCGCAGGAACTTTTGACGTACTCCTCGTAGGTGCTGGCGGTGGTGGTGGTAAAAATAACGCTGGTGGTGGTGCTGGTGGCGAAGTTGTAATCGGTACAGGTCTAACACTATCTTCAGTCCAAACAATAACGGCAACGGTAGGTGCAGGTGGAGCAGGTGCAACGGCAGACAATGCGCACGGAATAAATGGTGGTGTTTCATCTATTGCTGCAACTGGACTTACAACAATAACTGCAAAGTCAGGTCAAGGTGGTGAGAGCCGTAAAGCAACAGTAGCAAATGACGACACCGGAAGTAATAGCGGTGGTGCTGCTGATGGTTACGAAGCTAACGACGGAACTGCATCAACTGGTAATTCAGCTTCATCCTACACTAATGAGAATGGTGGATCGTATACTGTTCATGGTGGCAACACAGGTGGTAATGGGTCAAATGGCGTTGTGTCACCGGGTTATCGAGGTGGTGGCGGTGGTGCTGGTGCTGGTGGCGACGGAGAAAGTCAAACAGCCACAGAAGATGGCGATGGCGGTGTAGGTGTTCAAGTCACAGGATGGGGATCAACTGACTACTACTATGGTGGTGGTGGTGGTTCTTCAAACTATCAGATTCAGGGTGGTGACGGTGGTACTGGTGGCGGTGGCGGTGGTGCTGCAAATTCGGGTGGTAGTTCGGTCGGTATCGGTGGCGGATCGGCTAGAAATTCTGGTGCAAATGGTACAGGCATTAGTAATTCTTCTGCTGGTGGTTCTGGTGGCAATAACACAGGCGGTGGCGGTGGTGCTGGTGCATACAGTGTAGGTAATGGTGGTGCTGGTGGATCGGGTATCGTCGTGATCAAGTATGTAACGGAGTCTGTTAACTCATTTCTTTCTAATGTTATGATGATTGCTGGCGGTGGTGGTGCTGGTGGTAAAAGTTATGGTGGCGGTGGTGCTGGTGCTTTATTGGATGGCCAATTAAACATAGAATCTGGAACGACATATTCTATACAGGTAGGAAAGGGTGGTGCTGGGGCTGTCTACAATGGTAGTGCCGGAGTGGATAGTTTCTTTGGGCCTACTGCTAATCCTGCAAAAGCTTTTCGAGGAGCAAGTTCCGGTAGTGATTCGGGAGGAAGTACCGGAGCAAAAGCTAGAGGGTCTGGCCAAGGATCTGGATACATTAATGGATACCCTTCTGCCGGAACTAACAATAGTTATGAACAACTTGGATTAACATATTATGGTAATCGAGGTGGTAGAACCTACAACACTTCCAACTACGTTGCTTATGGTGGTGGCGGTGGTGGTGCTGGAGGTGTTGGGGCTGATGCAACTAGTGGCACTGGAGGAAACGGAGGAGCAGGTCGGGCCGTTTCTTGGATAAGTACTACAGCAAGAACTAATCTTGGAGTAGGCGAAGAATCTGGTGGTTCTGTATATTTTGGTGGTGGTGGTGCTGGTATGAATAGGACCGGAGGTGTTGGTGGAGGCGGCAACAGTATAGGGAATGCTACAGCACACACAGGTGGTGGTGGTGGCGGTTATACTGTTAATAACGAAACTACCCAAGGCGGTGACGGTGGTACTGGTGTTGTTGTACTTAAATTGAAAACTACCGGATACAATCCTACTTCAGACTTTACAAATACTAGTGGATTAACAATGACATATTATGATGATGGTACATACACTTACATTGCATTTAAATGTTCGACATCAGGTGGCGGTAGTGGTGGGACAACTGGTACTGGTACATGGACACCTAACTTCTAGGAAAAATTATGAGCACACTTAAAGTTACAGCATTAAAGAATCCTTCATCGGCAGCAAATAATATTGTTTTGAATACTGATGGATCTGTTGTCATACCTTCATACACTTCCAATAACTACATCCAAGCTCAAGGATATGGTACTGGTGATGTTTCAAATACTTATCTGACTGGAACATTTTCATCCAACACTTATCTGCAGTCTCAGCTTGGAGGATCATTTGCTGGTGCAGCAGGAGACTTCTCTAACTTTAGTGGTAATGCTGGACTTGCTTTGAGAAACAGTTTTAACGCCACAGCGGATTATAATACAGGAAGCTTTACAGTTGCTACAACTGGCATCACTGTACCTTCTGATGGTTACTATGATTGTTATGTTAACCTTTACATGACTACTTCTGTTGCAAGATCTAATATTGGTTTAAGATTTTATATCGATACAACAGTACAAGATCCCATATCTGCATCTGACTATATCCGTGTTGCATCTGGTCACAACGAAGCATCTACTAACCTCAGAATGATTCTTTACATGACTGCAGGGCAAGCATTTAGGATGGGAACACAGCAATTGGCTGCTGCAGGTACTGTAACTATTACAGGTGCAAGTTCTAACTGGATAATTCAAAAGGTAGGATAATGACGTATCAATTTGCAAATGGATTGGCTACTACGATAGATAACATCATCGACTACGGTTATGATGCAGACAACAATCCAGTTTATGACATTATGTCAGCTAATACTAAACTAGAAATTATTAGAGACATGAGATCTGGATTGCTGGAAAATAGTGATTGGAGAATGGTTTCTGATTCACCTTTTAGCGATTCTCAAAAAGCTGAGTGGCAGACATATAGACAAGCTCTTAGGGATCTGCCTACAAGTAACACAGATCCCTTTTCTATTGTATTCCCCGTAGAACCGACTTAAGGAGGATTTATGCCAACAACAATTTCTGGATCGTCCATATCCACAGCCAACTTAAACTTAGGTGGAACATTTGTAAGCGATACGTTTGCATCTAATACTTATCTTACTGGCACCTTTGCGTCCAATACTTATTTTCAAGATAATTCAAGCACAGTACATGTTTTAAATTTAGAATCTAATTACACAGCAGGCAATAGAACTTTTTCCGGTACAGAAACAATTCTTACTAGTACTAATTTTCGAAATATCGGCTTAGGTTTTAGCGCTGGAAGTATCTCTTGGAATTCATCCAACGGAAGAGTAACGGTTCCAGAATCTGGAGTTTATAGTATAAGCTATACACTTTATGAAAATGGCGGCGGTGGTGGTTTACGACACAGAGTTTCAATAAACGGAACACAACGACATATTCTTCATTTCTCTTCTACTGACAATGGAAATAAGACTTTTACTCAGTTAGTAAATTTAAATGCAAATGATTATGTTGAGATGACGAATGATTCGGGCGTTACCGGAGGAACAGGTTATGTTGGTCAAGCACACAGTTTCTTTTCAATACACTTTATAGGTTGATAAAATGAAAAATTTAACTATTTTAATTTCCAATACAGAACATCAAGCTTTAGAATATGTTGCAGTATCAGTTCAGGAATGGGCAGACAACGCAGTAACAGTTAGAGCCTTGTCTGCCATTAATGATATTGTTCAGATATATACAACAAGAGCTTTGAATGAAGGTGTATCTATTCCAGCTACAAGAGAACTTATTGTTCAAGATGCTTATGACAGAGGTTGGATTCAAACTGCTAACTCTGTAAATGCAACCTCAGTTAGTACGCCACTTACGGAGTAGTATATGTTGTTGATTAACTTATTGAAGAGGATAGTATTACCTACAATGTTGTTGTTCTCTTCTCTTGCTTATGCTAAAGAGATACAGCAACAAGACTTTCTACATGACTTCTACAATTCTGCAATATTATATGTAGGTTATGATAGAAAATGTGGAACAATAGATGAAGATATGTTTGCATTTATTGTAAGGGGTGCAGCAGACTTTATAATGGATGAACAAGACTGGTCTTTAGAGCAAGCAAAATCATTTCTAAAGACTTCAGCTATTGTTGTAGATCAGTCAGTCAATTCTGTAATAGACAAATATGGTTGTGATTATTTTAATTACATAGTTATAGAGAATAAAGACGACTTTTTAATTCTTAATAATGCTTTCGATATATATTCACTAGAACCTCCTGTTGACAGTTCCGAGACAACTCCTTTATAAATAAAATTGTCTTCGATGAGGACTCGACAAAATCTATGCAGGACAGGGGTGCAAATCCCCTCACCTCCACCATAAACATATCAAGGTATGTTTATGATGGGGGTGAATTAGGATCGACTGGTAGTCAGTAGCTTGTCTGAGGGGACGAAACCATAGTTGCAAATAACTATAAAAGACCTTCCGTAGCTCTAGCAGCATAACGGAGTGGGCTTATTTCGGGAAGCCTAGAAACAGAAGGGGGAAAGTTATCCCCCGCCCGATTCATTTCCCCATGTGGACATTAAAGTTTACTATTTGTATAAATAGTACATTAACTTTTTAGGAGGTAATTATGAATAAATTACTCGTTTCTGCTCTTGCTGTATTTGCGACAACTGGTGTTGCCGTAGCACAAGAGGCTGCTCAACCGTCTGTATTTGCAGACTCTTACGTAGGCATTACATCTAACTTAGATGGTGATGTTGACCTTACTGTTGGTACAGGCGTTACAGCCTTTAACCAAGAAACATACGCAGAATTTACTTATTCTGACGGTACAACAAATTCTTACTCCGTAAGTGGCGGTGCTATTGTTGATCTCTCTGTAGTAAGCCTTGATACTAACGTATCTTACGCTTGGGATAACACTACTACAGACATGATTGGCTGGGGTGATACGAACACTTGGGGTGACTTGTCCTTTAATCCTACGATCACAGCTACGCCCGGTATCATCGGTGGCGAGTATGTTTCCGTAGGCGGTAACATTGATCTCGATTTTGATGGTGGCTTTGGCTACGAAATCGTAGGTGGAGAAATTGGCGTAGGTTACAAGCATGAGCTTGGTTCCGGCGCTCATGTTGATCTTGGCTATGTCTGGGCTGTTGATGATGCTTGGGATATTGGCGAAGGCGGCATGCAACTTGGCGTAGGCTTTAGTTTCTAATATGAAAAATATTTTTATTTTGGGCCTTGGGGCATTGTTTATATCGGGTTGTACAGTCACTTCAAAGAGAGGGAGTGACTATGCAACACTAAGCGTTCTTACAGAGAACACTACTAGAGGTGATATCTGTAGAACTATCTCACTCCGTGAGGAACATGAACTTCTAAATCAACTCAGAGATGACGATCAAGAAGTTTTACTCATAGATGACGCACTTGTTAATAAGTATGGTAAGGTGGCTGTCATGGACTGCTATGCTACCATAATCGGGTTTCATAATCGACAAGCAGTTAAGATGCTTGGAGAGGTTATAGAAAACCAAGAGACAGATACTGTCGAATAAAAATAGATAAATAGTGGCATACTCTGCCACTATTTTTTTTTAATCGGAGAACAAAATGTCTAATAAAGAAAAAGCAAAACAAAGACTTATTGAAAATATCACTAAAGTTTCTGGTTGGGGCATTCCTGACGGTATGATGGCTGCAGGTGTTTTGCCTAGTGGTGAAGTTGGCGTTCTTAAAGATCCAGATCCTGCACCGAATGCAGGTAAATCATTAAACTGGATTGATAGAAATGATTTTTCAGGCAAACCAGCAAGAGAAGTTTACCAGAAAGAGTTAGAAGACTTTGGTGATGGTGTTTACCTTGAAAGCAAGACAGCAAGAGCTTTACAAAAAGCTATGCAGTCTCAAGTTTTTAGAGAACGTATGATTTCTTCTTCTAGAGCACAACAGGATGGATCGACTAGATGGGCTTACCGACCACCCGTAACTAACATTCTTGCTGGTGGTATCGATGATTCATATCACCTAAAAGGTCAGGCTGTTGATATTAAGCATGATGGAAATTGGAATGCAGATTCTATTCGAGCATTACAAGATATTGTTGTTCAAGCACTTAAGGCTGGGTTTAGAGGAATAGGGTTTGGTGGAAGACAATTTCATTTCGACACACGCCAAAATGGTTTCATGGGCTACGTATATTCCTCTTGGAATCTTACCGTTAAAGGTAAGCCTGTTACGCCAAGTTGGATTTTAGCCTCTTGTTTGTGTGATATGGATGGTTTGAGAACAACGTTACCGTTATATAAAGATTCAAAAGGAGAACCAATATACAAACAAGAACAAATTGTTGGTGGTGTTATTAAAAGTGTTAATCCAATCCTTGATTCTAATACTGGTTTTAGGGGTGAAGGTGCTTTAATGTCCAACTCTAACATTGAGAAGTATATTAATAACATTAAAGGCCAAGGAGCAGATCTTGGTTACACAGGATCCTCTGCATCTTTAGGCACTATCGGTGGCCTTACTGCACTTGCGGCTTTGATTATTGGCGGTATCTACGGATTCAGACGTTTCCTCAAAAACAGAAGAGAACAAGCAGAAGCACAAAAGATTGCTATGGATCAGAAGAAGAGAGTGGTTATTTCTCGCTTTAGATCTAAGAATGCTAAGCTTATTAGGAAAGCCAAAAATAATCCAGAGGTTGCTGCACAACTGGAACAAGAGCTTAGAAGTGAATTTGAATTATTTGGTTTAGATATTGACTAAAGAAAGACAGTTCTTTAGAAATAAGGAACTGTTAATTTTTTGTAGGGAATAAATATGGCTAAGTTAGACTTAAATAAAAGCAAACATAAATCACACCAAAGAACATCTATTGGGTTTGCTGCTAACTCTAGACCAAAAAATAAAAGCAAGCGTAGAGCTTGGAAAGCATATAGAGGACAAGGAAAATAATGTCAAAAGGTAAAGTATTAAGCTCCCCAAAAGCAACATCTTCTAGCCCACTTAAACCAGTGTCAGCCAGTGAAGCAAGGGCTGCACCAGCGTCCAATATTCATAAGGATGCACTTCAGGATATTGTTAATATCAGCGCTAAGCTTGATAAAGATCCTACAAATAGAAACTTCCGTATTATGCTGCAAAATGCAATTACAAAGGCAAAAGATATTCTGTGATAAACCTTGATGATTTAGAGAATACAGTAAAGTCGATCAAACTTACCTCTGGGGAGGAGTTGGTCGGCTTTGTCCATGATATTGGTGAATCGCATTTAGAAGTACAAAGTCCTTTCTTAGTTACAAAGGCTTCTGGTACTTCTTTTATGTTGTTGCCTTGGATGGTAACAGCAAAGGTTAATCAGGTTTATGCGATTAACATACTTAATGTTTCTTCTGTTGCAGAATCAACTCAAGACTTTTTCGAAGCTTACCTCAAAGTGGTGAAGAAAACATCTGATAAGGATGAGGATCTTTGGGAAGA
>Ga0181402_1000315_pt1 | contig 17848 bp, 32 predicted proteins | sample 25SPOviralmetaG_FD_130131 | JGI IMG/M metagenome (GOLD analysis project Ga0181402, IMG submission 130131) | Marine viral communities from the oligotrophic San Pedro Time Series (SPOT) site, San Pedro Channel, CA, USA - 25 SPOT_SRF_2011-08-17 | ecosystem: Environmental > Aquatic > Marine > Strait...
ACTTCACTGGAGCTAATGGCGACGGCACAACAGGCGTTGCAACAGTTACGGTTATGTATATTCAGAACAACAACCTTTCGTAGAATATAGGGCGAGGTAACTCGCCTTTTATTTAGGAGAATTCAAATGGCTGACTTAGTTACCAGTCAAACTATTCAGGATGGAGCGAAGGTTGCTATCTTGAAATTTACAAATGTGAGCGATGGCACTGGTGAATCTGGTGTTGTCAAGGTTGATGTATCTGCTCTTAACGCAGACCCTTTGACAGGGAAAGCGTGTACCGCAGTTGTTGTGTCTAGAATACAATTCGTCACTTATAAGATGGATGTTAAAATAGAATTTGATGCAACAACAAATACTTTAATTGCTTATCTTCCTGAGAATTATTCAGATGATTTAGATTACAGAGAGTTCAGCGGGATACCAAATAACGCTGCTGCGGGGAAGACTGGCGACATTGTATTCACAACAACAGGCGCTGCGTCCGGTGATGCCTACTCAATAGTAATGACTTTAAATAAGACTTACGGATAATATGAGAAGATACTACGGCGGCGGAACAGTAGCTAAGTTCAAAGATGGCGGAAGCACTAAGGATGCTTGCTACCGAAAGGTTAAGGCAAGATACAAGGTGTTCCCATCTGCTTATGCGTCTGGCGCTATAGCAAAATGTCGTAAGGTAGGGGCTGCTAATTGGGGGAATAAGTCCAGTGGCAGTTCGTAAGACAGAGAAAGGCGCTTCCTTAAAAAGATGGTTTAAAGAAGACTGGAAAGATGTTCGCACAGGAAAAGCTTGCGGCAGAAAGAAAGGCGAAAAAAGAGGCACTCCTTATTGCAGGCCAACAAAAAAAGTATCTAGCAAAACTCCTAAGACATCAGGAGAAATGACCGCCGCAGAAAAAAAGAAAAAAATTGCAGAAAAGAAAAAGCTTGGTCAACCTGCAGGTAAGCCAAGAAGGGTTAAGTCTCTTAAAAGGAAGAAAAGTAAATGAGTCTTTCTGAGTCTGACAAAAAGAAACTTGAAAGGTACAATCTTAAAGGACTTAACAAGCCTAAAAGAACTCCTGATCATCCCACCAAAAAAGGTATTGTTGCCACTAGGGTTGATGGTAAAGTAAAAATTATAAGATTTGGTGATCAGAAAATGGGTCACAATTATTCTGCTGAAGCAAGAAAGCAATTTAAAAGTAGGCACGGTAAGAACATAGCAAAAGGTCCAAGCAGTGCTGCGTTCTGGGCAAACAAGCTTTTTTGGTCTGGGTCTGGGGGTAGTAAGAAAAGCCCTCCAAAGTCTCAAAAGAAAAAGTATGTTTGATGCTTATGATGAATTAACTAGAGGTTTAATTAGATAATGGCTACTAGCGGAACATACTCTTTCAATTTAGACATAGGCGATATTATAGAAGAGTCTTATGAAAGAGCGGGTGTAGAACTTAGAAGTGGTTATGATTATAGGACCGCTAGGAGAAGTTTAGATCTTCTGATGCTTGAGTGGCAAAACAGAGGGCTTAACCTCTGGACGGTGCAGTCTGGCAGTATTGTCTTAACTCCGGGGACAGGGCGTTATGCCTTACCTTCAAAAGAGCTGGATATTATTGAAGCGTTTATAAGGACGGATGCTGGCAATACTTCTAGTCAGTCTGATCTTATGATGCAAAGAATATCCGTAAGTCAGTATTCTCACCTAACAAATAAGTTAACTGAGGCTAGACCTTTGCAGTATTGGATTGAAAAAGATCCTTCACAGATAGCAATCAATCTTTGGCCTGTGCCAGATACTGCTGAAACATATACTCTATGCTATTACTATATGGAAAGAGTACAGGATTCTGGCAAACCTTCTTCTAACAATATGGATGTTCCTTCAAGGTGGCTGCCTTGTCTTGTTTCTGGTTTGGCTTATCAAATTAGTGTAAAGAGACCTGAAGTTTCTGAGAGAGCGCCTTTGCTTAAGCAAGTTTATGATGAGCAGTGGGAACTGGCCTCTGACGCAGACAGGGAAAAAGCTGCTTTGTATGTTGTGCCGGGAGGCTATCAATACTTATGAGCGGTTATGCTACTGGAAAAAAAGCTTTTGGGATGTGTGATCGCACTGGCTTTAGATATAACTTAAGAGATTTAGTTCCTCAAATAGAGGATGGTAGACCTAATGGTATGTTGGTTGGTCGTGATGTTCTTGACAAAGATCAACCTCAATTACAGTTAGGAAGAATAAGAATGAATGATCCTCAAGCTTTAAGAAACCCAAGACCTGATAGAGGTTTGACGGCTAGTAGGAGGTTGTTTTCTTGGAACCCTGTCGGTCTTGTCGGACTAGATATGTTCGGTCAGGTTGGCACTGTTAGGGTAGAGATAAGCTGATGGCTTGGACATATACGACATTAAAAACAGCTATACAAGACTATTTACAAACCACTGAGTCAAGCTTTGTAAGTAATCTTCCTACGTTTATTACTCAGGCAGAAGAAAGAATACTCAGAACTGTTCAGCTCCCAGATTTTAAAAAGAACGTTACTGCAAATGTAACTAATGGTAATCAATATTTGGCAATGCCATCTGATTTTTTGTCTCAATATTCTATGGCGATTGATAACTCAGGATATGAATACCTACTTTTTAAAGACACTAACTTTATTAGAGAGGTGTCTCCAGACGTTACTGTTACTGGTGTTCCTAAATATTATGGGATATTTGATGATTCTAATTTCATACTTGGTCCTACGCCAAATTCAAATTATTCTGTTGAGCTTCATTACTTGTACAAGCCTTTGTCTATATCAGTAGATCCTAGCGGAACAAGCTGGCTTGGAACAAATGCTGAGAATGCACTCTTGTATGGTTCTCTGATAGAAGCGTATACTTATCTTAAGGGAGATCCTGATCTGATGTCCTTGTATCAATCAAAGTTTGATGAATCTCTTGCCCAGCTTAAAATACTTGGTGAAGGTTACAATACAACAGATAACTACAGAAGTGGCGCTGTTTTTGTTAGGAGAGGATAATGCTTGGAGTAGAGGGTGATGCAAGTTCAGGTATGAAGTTTGAAGTTCATACAACTTCTCATCGGGGCTGGACTCCCGAAGAGTTGGCTGAAAGAGCTATGGAAAAGTTTATTGCTGTTAGCGATACAGCAGACCCCTTGCTAAAGAGCCAAGCTCTTGCATTCAGAGAAAATGTAAAAAGTCTTTTTGTTTTTTACATGAAGGAAGCTATTAGGTCTGACAGGACAACCGTCAGCGCCAAGCTTAATCAACAAGGCCATGCTGAATTGGCTGGAATTATAAATAAATTATAGGAGAAGCCCTTTATGGCTATTAGTCAAGCAATGTGTACAAGCTTCAAAACGGAGCTTCTTAACGGCATACACGCATTTGGAACAACGGTCGCTCGTGGTGGTACAACGGCAGATACATTTAATCTTGCTTTGTATACAAGTTCGGCTTCTTTAGGCGCTGCTACTACTGCTTATACTACGTCCAACGAAGTATCTGGAACAGGATATACAGCGAAAGGAGGGGCGTTAACGACAGTAGCACCTACTAGTTCTGGAACTACAGCTTTTACTGACTTTAATAATTTGACGTTTTCTACAGCTACTATTACAGCTCGTGGAGCTATGATATTTAATGATACTCAGTCGGGAGATCCTGCTGTTGCTATCTTAGATTTTGGTGCTGATAAAACATCAACTGCTGGTGATTTCACTATTGTGTTTCCTACCGCTGATTCTAGTAACGCGATTATTCGTATCGCTTGACAGGTGTTAAATGGCTGATGTAACTGTACCACTAGGCGGGTGGGGTTATGGTAATTGGGATGCCAGCGAATGGGGCACTAACAGTCCTCCTTTACCTCTAGGTACTGGTCAGCTAGGAACTGCTACTGTTGCTGCTGGCTCTATTGTATCAGTAACAGGATTGGCTGGAACTTCTGCGTTAGGCACTGCTATTGGTGTAATAGAAGCAACGGTTAATGTCAGCGGAGTATCAGCAACAGGTATTGCGAACTATCCAGTTTTTGATGCAATTGTATTTCTTGATGGATGGGGTAGTGTCGGTTGGGGTGATCAAACTTGGGGCGATGGAAGCCTATCTTTTGAGGCAACCACTCAACTTGGAACTGTTACTTTCCAGCTTGGCGGAGCAGCATCTGTTACTGGGGTTGTTGGAACATCGGCTCTTGGTGATGTTGTTGCTAATGCGGATGGCGCTATTGATGTTCTTGGCAATGCTTGTACAGGACAGATAGGTACAGCGTCTGTTACAGCAGATGCAAATGTATCTGTTACAAGTGTTGTAGGCACAACCAGCCTTGGCTCTACTGGAGTTTTAGGTTCTGTGGAGGTTACTCCAACTGGGGTTGTTGGAACTTCGGCTCTTGGTACTGTTGCACCAAAAATTGATGTACAGTTTAATGTAACAGGAGTTTCGGGAACAACTGCTTTAGGATCAGCTACTGTACTCCTTCAGTTGTTTGTTAATGTAACTGGTGTTCAAGGAACGACCGCTTTAGGTTCTGTTACCGCAAAAGGAGTAGCTAACATTAATGTGACCGGAGTTCAGGCTACTGGTCAGGTTGGAAATGTTTTAGTATGGAGTAGAATAACACCTAACCCCGGAACTATTTGGACGGAGATTGCTGCATGAGGACAGTTAATGAAGCAAAAACAATTGATGGCATTATAGACCCCAAGCATGAAATAGAAATTCTTTGTGCTAGTTGCGGTTATGATTTGAATGAGTCAGAGCTTGCGGCAGATACTTGCTCAGATTGCGGAGCGACTTTGTCGCTAAAACAAAACACAACGATTTATGCAACCAGCGTTCCCGCTGCAACGGGCGACGCTTCGCTATAGTCAGTGGAGATATAGATGGCTACTTATGTAAACAATCTAAGATTAAAAGAAATTGCTACAGGTGATGAAAGCGGCACTTGGGGTACAAGTACAAATACAAATTTAGAGCTTATTGGAGAATCGCTAGGGTATGCTACTCAAGCAGCTTTTTCTTCTGATGCCGACGCTACCACTATGGTTGCTGATGGCGCTTCAGATCCTGCTCGTGCGCTCTACTTTAAGGTTACTTCTGGAGCTTCTCTTACAACAACCAGAACTCTTACTATTGGACCTAATACAAATACACGAGTCATGTGGATAGAAAATGCTACTTCTGGTAGTCAATCTATAAATATATCTCAGGGTTCAGGAGCTAATGTAACTATAGCTACGGGAAAAACTAAAGTTGTTTATTTAGATGGGGCTGGCGCAGGAGCCGCTGTGATTGATGCGCTTGCCTTAGTTGAGGATATTACTGACGGTGATGTTGTTGGACCGGGCAGCTCAACAAATTCCAACATTGTTACGTTTAGTGGCACTACAGGCAAAATTATCCAAGATGGAGGTAAAGGATTACCTACAGGGGCCATTGTCGGTACTACAGACACTCAAACAATGACCAATAAAACAATAACCAGCCCTAAAATTGGTACTAACATTCTGGATACGAATGGTTTAGAGTTAATGAATTTAACTGCGACGGCTTCTGCGGTTAACGAAATAACACTGGCTAATGCGTCTACTGGTAATAACCCTACAATAACTCCTTCGGGCGGAGACTCTAATGTAGGTCTTAATATTACTCCTAAAGGCACAGGCGAGTTTAATGTTACTTCTAGCTTTATGTCAGGGGTATTTTCGGATAGAGTCACTGCGCTGGGTAACACAGGTACATCTAAGACTATAGACTGTGATGACGGAAACGTTTTCACTGCGACATTAAACGGAAATGCTACGCTTACATTAGCTACACCTAACACTGTAACTAGCAGAGCAACTTCGTTCACATTGATTCTTACTAACGATGGAACACCTAACCGCACTTTGGCTTTTGCTGGAGGTACATTTAAGTATGCTGGAGGATCAGTACCAAGCCGGACAACAACTGCCTCGGCAACTGACATCTGGTTTTTCTTTTCGCCAGACAACGGTACAACGTGGTATGTTACACTCCCTGCTAAAAACTTATCTTAATTTAATACACTAGAAGGAATATCGACATGGCACTTACACCGGAAATGCAAGCACAAGTAGATATGCAAAATGCGATTGAAGATAATCGCTCTACTAATCAATCTACACAAGAAGCAAAACGAGCAAAATTAGATACTTTGCGTATGGCTAAAGAAATATTAGTTGAAAATCGTCGAACACAAGCGGCGGCTGATGCGACTGATATTACTTCGTCAGCGATAAATACGTTAGCTGGAGAGTTAGAAGCACATTTAAATAGCTAGTGGAGTCTTACGCTTACTTTCCTTCTCTTATTTATCGAGAAGAGCGCGTGGAGTGGGTAAAAGAGACACTAAACCACACTCAAAAATACTATGAGCAAATGGAGCCTTCGATAGTTAGACAAACTAGTCCTATGGCAAATGACCCTGATCTTGGGTATTTAGCGTCTTACTTTAAAGATAAAGGCATTAGTATTTTAAAGGAACAGGGTTATTTTACAGATGAGCATGAGTTTTATTTAGCAGGTATGTGGGGACAAGAGTTTGCTTGCACAGGCAGTAATTTTTTACACGTTCACGCGAACAGCCAAATTTCAGGGTTTTATTTTTTAGAGACACCCGAAGGAGGATCGTATCCTATTTTTGATGATCCGAGAGCAGGTAAAAAAATGGTTGATTTGTGGCCTACGCCAAGCGAAGAAGTTACGTTAGCTACACCTCAAATACATTTTGATAATGTGCAGGCTGGTACTATGATGCTTTTTAATAGTTGGTTGCCTCACATGATTACACCTAACCAAGCCAAGTATCCTACTAAGTTTATACATTTTATATTATCGGCCAACAAAAAGTTTGTTTAATGCAACATTTGTTGACTCCTTATACTCAACGAATAGAACCTTTTGCTTGGTGGGAAGGTGCTTTTACTGAAGAACAATTAAATTGGTTACAACAAAAAGCAAAACAAGCTACACAAAAAGCAGAAATCGGTCAGGGCAATAACCCCACAGTTAATGATGAAATAAGAAGGTCGGAACTTAATTGGTTAAATAAGGACGCTGACTGCGCTTGGGTCTTTGAAATTTTATCTCATGTTGCTGCAAGTTTAAACGCTTCGTATTTTGGGTTTGAATTAACAGGGTTTGGTGAACCGCTTCAGCTTACTAACTATCACGAGGCTCGACAAGGGACTTATGCTTGGCATCAAGACAACGGCAGTGAAGGAATATCGCGCAAACTTTCTATGGTGTTGCAACTTTCAAATTCCGATAATTACGAAGGTGGAGAATTACAGATATTAACTAGCAAAAAGCCAGTTAGTATGCAGAAAAAAAGAGGGTCTATAACAGTTTTTCCTGCGTGGACACTTCATCAGGTAACTCCTGTAATAAAAGGGACTCGTCAATCATTAGTAGCATGGATATCAGGGCCGCCTTTCAAATGAATAAAATAAACGTCCAACATAAAGACTTTATAAGCGTTTTTTCTAATGTATATCCAGAAGGTTTTTGTGAACATCTAGTATCAGAGTTTGAGCGACATGAAATGTCAGGGGCGGGATTAAATAGACAACAAACCGATAGAGTTAATAAAACAACTAAAGATGACTTACAGTTAGAAATATCACACACTCGTTTTCACTTTGAAAGTTTTGATGACACAAATACAAAAAATTTATTTTTTTCAGGTTTACAAAAATGTTATGAGAGCTATGTAGAAAAGTATTCTGCTTTAGAGGGCATTGGTACGCGCTGCAATAATATAAAAATGCAAAAAACTTCAAGTGGTGGGGGCTATCATGTATGGCATGGAGAACAAGGAAATGACGAACAAGCAACTAGGAGTTTAGTGTATATGCTCTTTCTAAACTCGTTGCCTAAAGAAGCTAATGGTGAAACAGAATTTTTATATCAACAGCGCAGAATTAATCCTGTTAAAAATACTATGGTACTTTGGCCTGCTTCGTTCACTCACGCCCATAGGGGCAATCCTGTATTTGGCGATAATAACAAATATATTGTCACGGGATGGTTTTATAATGAATGAATTTGAAAACAAGGGGTATTTAAAAGCGACAAAATTAATTGATGATCAGACTATAAAAACAATTTCTCAGTATTTTGAAAATAAAGTACGTCGAAATGAGTGGGTAGGTAAACTAGAGCTTGCGGCAGGAGATTCTAGCAAACTAGGGTATTACGCTGATCCTTTAATTGAGGTAATGTTAAAAGAATGTTTACCCTACATAGAAGAGCAAATAGAAAAAGAAATTGACCCTACTTATACTTTTAGTAGGATTTATCAAGAGGGTGAGGAACTTTTACCTCATACGGATAGACCTTCTTGCGAAATAAGCGCAACAATTAATGTTGCTTGCACTGGTGATATTTGGCCTATATGGATGCAATACAAAAACAATGACCCTGTGAAATGTTTGCTTTCTCCCGGCGATGCGATTATTTATAAAGGATGCGAGGTAACTCACTGGCGTAGAAAATTGCCAAAAGGACAGATTAATGTTCAATTTATGCTTCATTATGTAGACAAAAATGGTCCTTATAAAGAGTTTAAATTGGATAAAAGACAAGCGTTAGGATTTGAAAGGAGTTAATTATGCCTATAGGAACTACTAAAGTCGGGCTGTTTGGCGGTAAACCTGTTGTACTTGCTGGAAGTCAAACATTTAATAATCCCGGTACGTTTACCGTTCCTGACGGTCTTGAAATAGTTAAGGTTGTAGGGCAAGGGGCGGCAGGTAATCCCGGTCTTGCCGGTAATTCCGGTGTTAGAGGTGCTGGAGGAGCGGGTGGAGACGGGGGCGATGTCGCAAATTCAGCAAACAACGCTCTTAGACTAGGTAATAGTGGCGGCAGTGGATCAGGGAGTGGGGGTAGTTCCGGTAATCCCGGTGCTAGTGGAAACGCAGGGACAACAAGCACTGTTTTTGGTTTGTCTTTTGCTGGAGGTAATGGAGGAACCGGAGGCACAGGAGGCACAGGAGGTAATAACGGTAATTCCGGCGCAGCGGGTAACTGCTCTATTCCATCGTCTACACAGGGACAAGGTGGTCTTGCTGGCACAGGTTTTAGAAGTGGTGGCGTGGGTGCGCGTGGAAATCGGGTCGCTTGCAACTGTCCTATTTTGCCTACACCCGCCTCAATTGGGGGGGGTGGCGGTGGAGGGGCAGGCACTGTAAACGCTGGGTCTTCTGCTTGCAGTAGCGGTAATGGGTTTGGTGCTGCTGGCGGTAGTAACGGTGGTGGACCGGGAGGGAATGGAGCAAAACTTTATAGCGGATTAGGATCAAACCCTGTACCCGGTACTCTTGGGACTAGTGGCACTCAAATAGGTGCGGGTGGTGGCGGTGGCGGTGGCGGAGCCGGAGGAGGCCCTTATGGCGGGGGTGGCGGCGGTGGTGGAGGTAGTGGTAACGCCGGTAACGTCGGTAATCCCGGTAATAACGGAAATGCAGGGACTACCTCAACTTCTAATTGCGTTCCTGTAACAGCAGGGTGTTATCCAGTAGTTACCTCTTCACCCGGCGCAATAGTTATCTCTTGGAATACTCAATAACATGAATGATAAACAATTACAGAAAGAATTAGACCGTCGAAATAAGTTACGACAATTAGAAACGTTGAAGGCTAACGACAGTCGCGCTCAGTCTATAACTGTAGGTACGGCGGGGGGTGGTTCAGTAGAAATCACAATGCGTAGTTCTTCTGGCAAATTTTTATGGAATACTTATCAACCTGTAGAAGCAATAGAATTAATTAATCAACTTGCAGCAGGTGTAGGGTGTCATATTCAAATTGTCCCAAGACAAGATTTTAGTTCTTGGCGTAATTGGGAAGTTAGTCCAGAAGAATTAGAACACGCCAGAGGAGTGCAACCGTTTCCGGGTGTTGGGCATTCGCCTCATCCCAAATCATTAGGGCATAAAGAATATACAGCAGGTATGGATTTAGCCCCTAAAATAGAACCGCAGGAGCAAGAAAATGTGGCAATTAAAAAAACTGTCAACAAACGAACCCCTAAGCGAAGCAGGACCACTCCCAAATAACTGGGGTCCAATATTTGGGCTTGAAGGTTTTAAAAAAAAGCTAGGTGACCTTTCTTGGATTGGCCCTGCTTATGCGGATCAAGGTTGGGTTGAGCTTACTAACACAGAGCAGGAGGCAGTTAATAAGTCTCAAGTTCTAGCTAGAGTAGAAGAAGAAAAAACTATTGCAAACGCCGCGCTTAGTGAACCTACAATAACGACAGGGGGAAAAATTGGATGGAACGATTATTTAATTGCCTTAGAACAAGTTGGTCTAAGTCCTGACTTTAGTGACCCTAAATTTCCACCAAGACCTAGTGCTTAAATACCGTATAAGGTTTAATAAATCACGAGGTATGGAAGGTAGAGGAACACAAGAGCATGTATGGCGCGTTTTACAAAATGATACGGAATGGCTGGCTCGACACGTTATTATTGAAGTTCCTTCACGAAGTGAGCAAGAAGGTTCAGATTGGAATATAGTGTGTGAGGGTAAAATGTTGTTTTTTAGTGATACAGACACGGTGGTAATTACAAAATGATAATTTCATATTCAAACAATTTTGCTGTAATACGCGCACCAAAGACAGGCTCAACTTCGCTTGTATTTTATTTCTTTAAATCGGGCCTAATAGATTTAGAAAAAGATATTTACAGCATAGAAAAACCTTTTTCGACTTGGCAAGAGTTTGAAGCTTATGACAAGGAACACGGATTAGACTACTCAAATTTGCCTCGTACTCTCTATGGAGCAGAGCAACTTAAAGATGTACATAGAACTTTTGACGATTTACGTGCAAAAGGCGCTGTTGAGGCAGATATGCCGTGTGTCGCGGGCATACGCAACCCTTTAGAATGGTTGGCTTCTTTGTTTTATTACACTAAAGTTCGCAGAAAAATTTCAATAGCTGACAATAATGGAATAATGCTTAGATCAACTATACACAGCGCAGCTAACTACGGTAACCCAAACTCGTACTGGGATTATATTAAGGATAATTGGGAAATGGATGCTATTGAGTATAGCTTAAAACCACAATCGTCTTATTTTCCAGACCATGCAACACTGTTTAATACTGAAAATCTGCATGAACACGCAAGTAAATACATATTAGATAGGGGTGGTAAAGTAGATGGACGTATTGAAATGCGAAAAAATGCAGATAATAAACTAGACTCATTTTTAGCTGAACTTTCTGCGGACAGAAAGCAGAGTATATTAGATACCTATTCCAAAGACTTTGAGTTATGGGAAAAAGCGTATGCTGTGTACAATTAACATATTAGTCAAAGCATGAGTGTAAGTAATGATCGAGATAGGACTAGCACTTGCTGCGGCAAGCAAGGCTTTCGAGCTTATTCAACAGGGAGTTCAAACGGGGCAGGATGCCTCTGACCTTATGGGTAAGCTTGGCTCGTTTTACGATGCCAAGGATAAGGTTCAAGAAGCAAAGGAAGAGTTAGAACGCCGTCCCGCTTCAGGGGCGTATGCGTCAGGATCAGTAGAGAACTACGCCTTAAAGCTAGTCGAAGCTGAAATGAAGATAGCCAAGTATGAAGAGCAGGTTAAGAAAATCTTCATGGCTAAGGGAAAGACTCCACAGTATCAGCGCATGATGCGGATACGCGAAGAAGAGAGGTATCGTCGGTCGCAAGAAAAGATTAAACAAAACCGACTAAAGCGTGAGAAGCTTAAAAGAGAGCAGGATTTCAAAAATCTTATGTTCGCTATTTTAGCAGCAGCATTATGCGTGGGTGGCTTAGGTTGGATAATTGCTTTTATTGGATCGCTATAGTATGGAGTATCAAGTGTTATTTAATGTGGCAGTAGGCGTAGCGGGTTTCATAGGCGGTTGGTTGGTCAATAGAGTCTTTGTCTTGTTAGACCGAATTGATGCCGATATGAAAGCTATTTCGGTTCAGTATGTGACCAAAGAGGATTATCGTGAAGACATCCGAGAAGTTAAAGAAATGCTGGGTGCAATTTTTAAACGATTAGAAACTAAGGCTGACAAATGAAACTTGATCCTGTACTGCTAACAATGGCCTGTTCATGGTCAATGAAGGCTTACAAAGACAACGAATATGTTAATACTACAAAGATCGAAAGCAAGTGGACCTCTACTACTGCTTACTTTGTCAGGCGTAAGTCAGTAGATATAATAGTCTTTAGAGGCACACAGCAAGCCGCTGACTGGATTTGGAACGCTAGTGCTATCCCTGTACCTTATGCCGGAAGGTTCTGTCACGGCGGCTTTGCTACGGCTCACGCCTCTGTTTGGGGGCAAATCAAGAAGCTTATCGACTACAAGAAACGTACCCTAGTTTGTGGCCATAGTCTTGGTGGTGCGCTTGCAGAGCTAACAGCAGCTAAGTTAAACAAAAAGCATTCCAATTTAAGTCTGATTACTTTTGGAAAACCCAATACTTTCTTCAAAGGTTTCAAGCGACCTATGGAGTTAGATGATCAAATCTCCTGTGTTATGGGCAGCGACATCGTGGCTAAGATACCTCGGTTCTGCTATGGCCCTTCTAAGTCACAGACCATGCTGTACTTTGCTAATTCTGGTAAGAACTTTATAAACCCATCCAAGAAAGATAAAGATGGTGGCGTATCTGATGCTATCTCTGACCACTTCATGGATGGATATAAGAAACGCTTAAAAGGATTCATAAAGGAGCAAAAGAAATGAGACTACTTATGCTTAGTGTTATTGTTATGTTGTCTAGCTGTACTTCTATTGAGCAGGTCATGGACAACAAAGACTTGTATTGCAATCAATTGTATAAGGGTATGAGGGCTGTCGGTCGTTCGGCTCTGTCTGCTACTACTGGAGTGGTCGTCAGAGATGTTTGCGATACCATAGACGGCATCATAGCCGAGGAGCAAATGCCTTCTGATAAGGTTGGCGCGTGATGAAATTAGGGGGCTTGCTCAAGTCTCTAGCTCCTAATATTGCTTCGGCAGCAGGTGGGCCTCTGGCGGGTATGGCTGTTAAAATGGTGGCAGCAAAGTTAAGTTTGCCAGAATCCACAACAGCCAACGAAATCGAAGACCTTATTGAAAGAGAACCAGACAAAGCCGTTCTCGTTAAGCAAGCGGATGAGGATTTTAAACTTAAAATTAAAGAGATGGAGATAGACCTTGAGTCTTTTAAGACTGAGGTTGAAGACCGCAAAGACGCAAGAGCCGCTTTTTCTACAGACTTAACCCCTAAATTATTTTCTGTATTGACGCTTCTACTTTATGGCGCATTTGTTCTTATGGTTACTATGATGCCTCATGATCAAAACGATGAGACAATTATATCGTTGGTTCTAGGTCAGTTAAGCGGGATATTAGGCACGGCAGCGGCATTCTATTATGGCGGGTCGAATGGAAAAAAATAAGATGTATGAATTGATTGAACAGTTAAAGCGTCACGAAGGCGTTGTTAAAACTAATGACAGGCATGTTATATACAAATGTCCTGCTGGTTTTTATACGTTAGGCATTGGTCGGAATGTAGATGCAAACGGCGGCATTGGGCTTACAGATGAAGAGGTAGATCATCTTTTAGAAAATGATATTATTCGTACAATCAAGGAGTTGACACGAGAGTACGATTGGTTTGGTCAGCTTGATGATGGCGCTAGAAAGGATGCAATTATAAATATGCACTTTAATTTAGGAGCAACAAAATTTAGGACATTTAAAAATGCTATTGAGCATATGCAAAAAGGTTCTTATGCTGAAGCTTCTACAGAATTTTTAAATTCACGCTGGGCAACACAAGTAAAAGGTAGGGCTATAGAAGTGACAGATCAGATAAGGACGAATAAATACTAATGTCTGATCCCTATTTATTTAATTGCACTGTAGTGAAAATAATTGATGGAGATACTATTGATGTCGATGTTGATTTGGGTTTTGGTTGCTGGATTCGTGGCAGTGCTGGTCGTATCCGTCTTTTCGGAATCGATTGCGAGGAATCTCGCACTAGAGATTTGGAAGAAAAAAAATTCGGACTACTTGCAAAAGCCTTTGTTCAGAAATTCTTGCCCGTCGGGTCGAAAGCAATTTTAAAAACGCATGAAAAAGGTAAGTACGGTCGATACCTTGGGGACTTTCAAGTTGATGGGAAATGGCTTTGTGCAGAACTTTTAGCAAATTATTGCGCTGTTGAATATTATGGACAAAGCAAGCAAGAAGTAAAGAAAGCTCATCTTGCCAACAGGTTGAAAGTAAATTTAGATGTTAGCCTTGCCAACACGTTAAAGGTAAATTTAGATGTTAGTTAAATACAAATTTGCTCCCGGCGTAAACAAAGAAGGCACAGAGTATACTGCCGATAGCGGATGGTTTGACTCAGATAAAATAAGATTCCGAAAGGGAAGACCAGAACAAATAGGAGGGTGGCAAAAGTATTCTTCTAATACTTTCCTTGGGATATGCAGATCTTTGCACGATTGGAAAGCTGCTGCTGCTACAGACTATCTAGGACTTGGCACTACTTTAAAATATTATGTTAATAAGGGTGACGCTTATTACGATATAACCCCTATTAGATCAACCACTGCTGCTGGAGATGTTACTTTTGCTGCCGTAAATGGCGATGCAACATTGACGGTATCTGACACTGGTCATGGCGCACAGCAGAATGACTTTGTCACTTTTTCTGGTGCTGTTAGTTTGGGTGGAAATATAACTGCCGCAGTTTTAAATCAAGAATATCAAGTAGCCACAGTTATTGATGGCAATTCTTATACGATAGAAGCAAAAGATACAGCAGGATCTGAGGTTGTAGCTAATGCTTCTGATACAGGCAATGGCGGATCTTCAATAGTTGGGGTGTATCAGATAAACACAGGTCTTGATACTTTCGTACCCTCGACTGGATTCGGTGCAGGCACATGGGGTTCTTCTGCTTGGGGTGGATCTACTGCTATAAGTTCTGGCAATCAACTAAGATTGTATAGTGAGGATACTTTTGGTGATGACCTTATAATAAACCCAAGAGGTGGAGACATTTATTATTGGGATGAAAGTGCAGGTCTTACAACTAGGGCGGCTACATTAGCAAGTAATGCTGCTGCGTCAGATTGTCCAATTGTTTCTCTTCAGATAATGGTATCTGATACAGACAGGCACACTATAGCATTCGGGACAAACGCTATAGGATCGTCTTCAATTGACCCTCTTTTTATCAGATGGTCTGATCAAGAGAATCCTTTTGATTGGACTCCTACAGCAACAAATACTGCGGGAGGAGTTACTCTTCCTGCTGGATCGTTTATTGTTGGTGCGGCTAAGACTAGGCAAGAGATATTAATTTTTACAGATAACAGCATTCATTCTATGCGTTATTCTGGATCTCCTTTTACATATCAGTTTTCTTTGATTAGTGAAGGATTTTCTATGGTCTCTCCTAAAGCTGCGACTAGTGCAGGTGACGTTGTTTACTTCATGGATCGTGGCGGGTTTTATGTTTACAACGGGGCTATTCAAAGATTAACTTGTTCTGTTCTTGATTTTGTATTTAGCAATATAAATCAAGATGAAATATTTAAAGTGTTTGCTACAACGAGTGTGGATTTTTCAGAGATAACTTGGTTCTATCCTGTAGGATCTGGCAATACAGAATGCACTAACTATGTCACATACAATTTTAAAGAAGATTCTTGGTCTATAGGAACTTTAGACAGAGGCGCTTGGATTCCAGCAAATACTAGAAACTTCCCAATTGCAGCGGAAAATATTAACGCTAATGCAAGTTATCTTTATTTTCATGAACGAGGCTTCGATGCTGATGGCGAGGCAATGAACTCGTATATAGAGTCTGGAGGAATAGAGCTTGGTGATGGAGAGCAGTTTATGTTCATGTCCCGCATGATTCCTGACTTTGAGTTTAAAGGCACGGCAGCATCAGCTTCTATGGCAGTTACCGTTAAAGGTAAAGAGTATCCGTTAGAGGACGCGCAGACGCTATCATCTTCTACTGTGACATCAAGCACTAAACAAACTTTTATTAGAGCTAGAGCAAGGGAAACTATAGTTAGGATACAGAGTACAGGTACTGGTTACGGCTGGACTCTTGGCGATCTTAGATTTGATGTTAGATCTGATGGGAGAAGGTGATGGCTGAACAAAGATCTGTTGTACTTCCTATTGCTCCACCACAGTACGACTATAACAACGAGCTTACAAACAGAAGAACAGTGGAAAGATCTTTCCGAGAAGTTCAAGATACGATAAATGTTGTAGCTGACAAAGAAGACAAGGATGCTTCTCTTGCTATACGAAAATATCACTTCATGTTTATGGGCGCAAAATGACAGATGTTATTAAAGTCCTTGGTCAGCTTGATGCTGCTGCCACTACCACTGAGGTCTTGTATACAGTTCCTGATCTTACTGTCACAACAATAAGTTCTTTTGTGGCATGTAATCGTAGCGGTTCTGCTCAGACTTTTAGACTTAGCATTCATGTTAATAATGCTGGGGCAGATAACAAACAGTTTTTATATTATGATAAGCAGATAAGTGCTAATGACACATTGACTGCTGTAATAGGTATAACTTTAGGACAAGGCGATGTTATGAAAGTTTACTCAAGTTCTACCGATGTTAGTTTTAGTGTGTTTGGCGTGGAGACAAGTTGATGAACAATATGATGAGGCCGTTACAGGCGAATGCAGATCAGTTAGCAAAGTACGGTAGGTACGGTGATTCGATGTTAGTTCACATGAATCCTGCTGAAGTTCAAGGCATAGCTTCTTTGTCCCCTACAGGAAGATTAACAACCAATCCTGTTACTGGTCAGCCAGAAGCTTTCTTACCTTTCTTGGCTCCTCTTATAGCTCAGTTTGTTCCCGGTGCTTTAAGTGCGGCTGGTCTTGGTGGCCTTCGCGCAGCCGCTGCTGGAGCGCCTGCTCTGACTTCAGCAATAACTTCTGGATTAATAACTGGTGTTGTAGAAGGTGATCTTGAGAAAGGCATAATGGCTGGTATTACAAGCTTTGGTATGGGCAAAGCTTTGGGTGCAGCAAGTGATGCTGTTGGTGCAAAGGATCAACTTGCTGATCTTGCTACAGCTAATACTGAAGTTGCTGATGCAAGCTCGGCTATTGCAGATGCTGCCGCAATGACTCAACCTGTTGAGACTCTAACTCCTCAGATGGAACGCGCAGGAGCGCTTACTAATGCTGCCGTTGGCAGGCCGGACATAGGCAGAATGCAGCAAGCGTTAAGTAGCGCAGAAGCAAGAAAAGGAGTTGCTCAAGCATCCCTAGATACTGCTAGACAGAATATGACAGGGACAGACAGAATAGGATCTCTCTTTACTAAAGAGGGTGCAAAGGCTGGATTAGAAGCTTTTATGAAGCCTGAATCTATTTTGCCAACAGCAATTGGTGCTGGTAACTTGGCACAAATGGATGCTATGGAAAGACAGCAGGCTATAGGTAGAGATCAGGAAGCGAAGAGACAAAGAAGAAGAGACATGGATAGAGGTGTATTATCTGGTGCAGCTCAGTTTGCACAACCTAATAATCCTTTTGCCGGAGTATTTAATAAACCCGGACTAAGAGCATTTGGCGGATAGGAATTTATTATGAGACAAGAAGATGAAGAAGGCATAGCTCAATTTGATCCTTATGGACAAGCTGGATTTGGTGTGGGACAAGTTCTTGGTCGTGACGCAGCTAAAAGACAACAAGAAATTTTAACTGGTAGCTCATACTCTGCAAACATGCCTCCTCCCGGTTATCGACCGGGATTTGATCCTGAGTATCTTTACTTTGGCGACCCAAGGTATGC
>Ga0181402_1000323_pt1 | contig 17632 bp, 21 predicted proteins | sample 25SPOviralmetaG_FD_130131 | JGI IMG/M metagenome (GOLD analysis project Ga0181402, IMG submission 130131) | Marine viral communities from the oligotrophic San Pedro Time Series (SPOT) site, San Pedro Channel, CA, USA - 25 SPOT_SRF_2011-08-17 | ecosystem: Environmental > Aquatic > Marine > Strait...
AATCTACTGTTTACATTAGCATAAAAGTCTGAACTTACAATACCACTTGGAAGTGGATCTAACATTGGGTGTCCACTTTCGTTTAGTGTAAACACAACACAACTACCTGTATTAAATATACCAGCACCTGTGTTACTTTTAAATGTGTTATAACGTGCTACGTCTTCTACTTCACATGTAACTGAACTAGCATTCTTACTTGTTACTGAAATAATTTTAAGACATTGACCAGTTGTGGCTCCTGCTATCCAGTCGCCAACTGTAACATCTAGACCGTTGAACTCTCTGTCTTTTCTTGTTAAGTGAGAACCATGTGTTTGAGCAGTAACACTAAATGTTATTGTCCATTGATAAAACTTTGGAGAACTACCACCGGTGTACCATCTATCCGATGATCCGTTTGCATGTGCCCATTGTGTTTTACCTGCAATGCTACTAACATTAACACCTAAAACTTTATTTGGTACATTGAGTTCTATTTGACTAGTCTTATAAGACATAGTATTACTCCGCCATCACAAACGTTAACCAAGCATGGGTGCTTGTTCCAAACGATCTACTTGCTCCTGTAATACCTTCTGATACTTTTAAGTCTACATTAGCAACTGTAGAGAAACTACCAAATGCTGTTGGTGATCCACTACTGCCACCACCATCGACTGTTCTTGTAGTCCAGTCACCACTAACAGCATTCATGCTGTATTTGTTAGAAGTATACTGATAACCATGAGCCATAACTGCTACTGGTGGATAATCAAATCCTGTAAACTGTACTTCTATCTCAGCACCTGCGGCACTTGTAATTGTGGTTGCTTGTATTCCGCCTGTGGCATTTGATATACTTGCTAATTCCCCTGATGTGTTGTAGTTTAATTTTAATCTTTCATAAGTGTTACCACGTGTTACGGAACCGCCGCCTCCGCCTCCGCCTGGCTCACCTTTTTGTCCTTTATCTCCATCTGATCCATCACTACCTGATGAACCATTTGAACCTGCTGGACCGGCCGGACCTGCTACTGTACTTGGTTCACCCTTGGCACCTGTTGGTCCTTGTGGTCCTTGTGGACCTGTATTACCAGCCGCTCCTGCTGTACCCTGTGGTCCAGTGTCACCTTTTTGTCCTTTATCACCTGTTGGTCCTGTTGGGCCACCTAATTCACCTTTTGTTCCTTTTGTTCCTGTTGGACCTGCTGGACCTACGTCTCCTTGCGGTCCTTGTGGACCTGTAGCACCTGCTGAACCCTGTGGTCCAACTTCACCTTTAGTACCCTGTCCACCTTGTGGTCCAGTACCACCTTGTGGTCCAAGTTCTCCTTTTTGTCCTTTATCTCCAGCAACACCTTGAGGTCCTTGAGCACCTGTTGTACCTTGTGGTCCAGTTGGACCTTGTGGACCTGCTACTGTACTATCAGCACCAGTGGCTCCTTTATCACCTGTAGCACCTTGAGGTCCTGTGGCACCTTGAGCACCAGTCGGTCCTTGTGGACCAACATCACCTTTATCGCCTTGTGGACCTGTTCCACCTGTGACACCTTGGGCACCTGTTGTACCTTGAGGTCCTGTGGCTCCAGTTTCACCTTTTTGCCCATTATCGCCTTTTTGTCCTTTATCACCTGTTGATGAGGCCGCTACCCATGAACTATCATAATAAATGTATAGATCACCGTTATCACTTGCCCACCATAGATCACCTTCAGAACCACCACCTGGGGAAACATTTGCAACGGCAACCGAGGCATCAACACTATTCAATGCTGAACTTATATCAACAGTACTACTACCGCCACTAATAGAAATGACATTACCTGTCATACTTAGTGTTTGATTAGTACCAGCACCTATTTCACCTTTTTGTCCTTGTGGTCCAGTTGTACCAACTTCACCTTTATCTCCAGCAGTTCCTTGTGGTCCTGTTGGTCCTGCATCTCCTTGAGGTCCAGTTGCTCCAGTGGCTCCTTTATCTCCGGCAGTACCTTGTGGTCCTTGTGGGCCAACTTCGCCTTTTGCTCCGTCATTGCCTGCTGGTCCAGTTGTACCTGCTGGTCCTGTTGGTCCAGTTACTCCAACTTCACCTTTTTGTCCTGTTGCGCCAGTTGTACCCTGGGCACCTTGAGCACCTTTATCTCCAGCGGCTCCTGTTGCTCCTGCTGGTCCAGTGGCTCCTGTATCACCCTTGGCTCCAGTGGCTCCTGTTGCGCCAGTTTCTCCTACTTCGCCTTTTTGTCCTTTATCTCCATTACTACCTGCTGGGCCAGTTGATCCAGTGGCTCCTTTTTGTCCTGAGCCTGTTCCAGTAGCATCGATTGTAATTGTTTGAGCATTGCTATCTGCTGATATTGTTGCATTAGCACCTGCTATAAATGTTAATTGGTCTGCGGCTACATTTGCTACTACACTATCACCACCTTGTACACTTACAGTTTTAAATGCTTCGCCGGCTCCACCGCCTCCGCCACTGCCTGTGTTATTAATTGTAATAGTATCAGTACTTGCATCAGCAGTAATCGAAATACCGCTACCTGCTACAAAATTTAATGTATCTTGATTGTTATCTGCAATAATTAAACTTTGTCCAGCAACACTAATATTTTTAAATATTCCGTTATTTAATTGGTCATTGCTAATTGTTACTGTATCACCTGTGACTGCTGTTGTTATGCCTGTGCCACCAACAATGTTAAATGTATCGTCTTTGGCACTTGCGGCTGTAGAACCTGAGTCGCCTGTAAATGTTTTATAATATCGTAATGCGGCAACATTGGCACCAATTGCAGTATTAACTTCTGCTTTAGTAAATTTGTCAATACTACTATCATTTAATGTAGCATCGATTGTAATTGAATCTGTTCCTGGGTTAGCAGTAAAACTTACATTGCTACCACTAACTAAATTTAATGTATCATTATTGTTATCTGCAATAAGAAGTGTGCCATCTACATTGACGTTTTTAAATACGCCTGTGATAGCATCTGTTTTTGAAATCTGTATAGTATTGTTGGCTGTATATTGATTTACATCAATACCTGTTCCGCCCTCAAATCTAATTGCGTGAGTGGCATTTGCGGCACTGATTGTATTTGCTGAACCAACACTAGTAATTGTGCTTATAGCATTTTGTAATTGTGCTGAACTTGTTTTAGTATCTACTTCTGCTTTGCTGTAAACACTTAAATTTGTTCTTGCTGTTGCGGCACTTGGTAAGTCACTTAAATTATTTGTTTTGATGACTGCGTTTGATAATGTTGCCGCTGTAATTTCAGTTGATCCATCTATTAATTTAATGGCCGAATCTGCTGAACCTCTAAATCTGTTTGCAAATATATTTAAATACTTGTAATTGCTGTTACCAATGTCATATGACATTGTTGTATCTGGTGCACTTGAGGCACTTTTAGGAATATAATTTGCTAAGTTGGCAGTTAGTTGACTAGCAGTTAAACCACCAGTTTGTAAAGTTGACCAACTAACACCGCCTGAACCGTTTGTTACAAGTACTTGTCCGTTAGTACCATCTGATGTTGGTAATGTAAATGCATTAGCAAATGTTGTACTTCTATTGGAATTTATTTTAATTGCTGGTGTTGTGCTACTTGCACTACCTACATAAAATACAGTACTGTTTGCACTTCTAACTTCGATGTGTCCGTCTGTGCTTTTTGTTCTTAAAAGTAAACTATGCTGTGAACTAAGTTCTACATCTGCGGCATCGTTTGAACTAATAACAAATCTTGTTTTAGCATCAAACCCTGCACTTTGACTGTTAGTAGGATAGTTTGCGTTATTTAATACACCTGCGTATGCTGTGATATTAGCATTATCACCAAAGTTTCTACCTGAGAAGATATTTGTATTTGCATTTACATTGTGAATGCTTAATGGTGTTGGTAGTGTATATGCTGTTGAAGAAACAGTAATAACGTTTGCAGATTCAGTTACAGTAGTTGCACCTGAACCTTGTATCTTTTTAAAGTTTAATTGCGAACCATCTTTTGCTGAGAACAGTCCAATACCAGAGGCACCAACGTTTCCACCACCAGTAACGGCGGCATTGGCATCTGAAGACAAACTATCTTGTGCTACAAAAATTCCTTGCGTAGAATCGTAAACTAGGATCTGATTATCGGCGATCCCGTCTATATTAAAAGTTAAATTATCTCCTGTTACATTTGGCATAGTATTCCTATTCTAATTTGCAATTATAATGTATTTATCAACTAAGTTGATTTAATTGCTTAATAAAATTTGTGAGATACTACCGTAAGATGACTGATATGTACTACCATCACCGACTCCTGATCTATCAAGAACGGCTCTTAGGTATACATAATTACCTTTAAATGTGTGAATTTCTGTGCCTGTGGTTGCAGATGCTTTTTCAATTAGTTTGATATCTCCCCAATCGGCTGATTCGGGTGTTAATGATAGTGTGCCTTGCAGTTTAATCTTGCCTACAAAAGCATTTAACTTTACACTAACGGAATGGATTCCGTCCGTGTAACCGAAATAACTATCTGCTTTGATTTTGTCGCCGGTTAAACCCATGTTATCGCTTGAGTTTCCTAGCATTTCTAATGTTCTTCTCATAAGTAGCCTCAATTGTATTTATCTCAATAAGGCACTTATGAGAATGTTGCTAAACTTGTTCTAGTCGAGTCATCAGTCTTTCAGCACGATTAGTCACTTGTTTGTGCCATCTTGAATCTCTACCTTCTACTGCGGCAGTTTTCCAGTCTTCTTTGATGATTGCGGCATGCATTTTTTTGAACTTACTCAGTCTAGTTCTGCCCATATTAAACATCATATTAACCAAGATTTGCTGTACTTCGTCCGGTAAGTCTCCAAATACCCCTTCTTCGTATAATAACTCACACTCAGATATTGCTGTGTCGAGGTCTCTTTCAAAACATTCTTTAACACGTTCTTCTGATACTGGTGTGCCAACTTCCGCTCCATGCTCTGGATCGGTGTCGAGGACCAAATGGCCCACTCCAAAAGTCGGGTATCCCAAGTGGTCGAGGTAGACTTCATTGACTACTCCTTCATCTATCTTGAGTTGCTCAAATACTGCATCTCTATCTAATTTTGTATCTCTTCCAAATAATCCCATTTATATTTCCTCTAGTGTAACTACTTTGTATATTTCTTCACTGCCACCTGTTGCTAATTGCATCTTGGCAACATCTTTTTTACTGCCTAAGTATACTGTGCTTTTCCAATAATCTCCAGCATGAGAAACTCTTGCATTCATATTAAGTTTATTAACCTTTTTCACCCAAACATCGTTTGGCCAGTACTTATATGTTACATATCTATATTTATTAAAAAACAGTTGTCGCCTTAATATTTTAGTACCCGAAATAATTACATCGTATTCTTTTTGTGAACGTACACCTTCTACAGATAGTACGTCATCTTTAAATTTTTTAATAAACTGTTTGGCTACTTTGCTGTCTGCAAAATATGTAGTAAAATTTTTATTCCATGCAAATTTCATTGTGTCCCAGCAATGTAAATTTTGAAATGCATAGACGTCTTTCATTACCATAGCATCATGAATTAACCAATTGCCTTTAATAACTACTTTGATATGATATTTGTTCCACCATAGTTTGAATGATGGCTGTATATCTATGCCGGAAATAGTATTGCCTAAATTCATTTGACAGTAAATTCAAACTGTTCAATATAATCTACAAGTACAACGCCTTCTTCTATTTTATCAAACAGTATTTTCTTACTGATAGGTTTCTTAACTACATCTTCGAACAGTCTTTTCAACGGCCTTGCACCCATACTAGGTTCAAATCCATTGTCTGCAATATACTTTTTAGCCGCTTTGGTTAGTTCTATACTAACTTTGCTGTCATTACTAGCAAGTAATTCATTTGTTTCTTTAACAATTTTGTCAATGATAAGATTAACTTCTTTCATTCCTAGTTTGTTAAACTTAACATAAGAGTCTATTCTATTTCTAAATTCTGGTGTGAAGAAACTTTTGACTGCTTTGATATCTGTGTCGGTATGTGCTGTTTCACCAAATCCAATCTTGCTTGTTTCTGCTTTTGCGGCACCTAAGTTACTTGTCATTATAAGTGTAACATTACTAAAGTCTACTTGTTTGCCTGTTGCACCTGTAAGTCTACCATCGTCCATTACTTGTAGTAACACTTGTAATACTTCTGGTGCGGCTTTCTCTACTTCATCTAACAGCAATACACAATTAGGATTCTTATCTATTTCAGATAGCAACATGCCTTGCCCTAGTTCACCTTCTGCATGACCTACATATCCTGGAGGAGCACCAATCAGTTTACTAACACTATGTCTTTCCATATACTCTGACATGTCAAACTTAACTAGTTTAATATCTAATTCGTCTGCTAATGCTCTTGCTGTTTCTGTTTTACCTACACCGGTTGGTCCTACAAATAAGAATGTACCAATTGGTTTATTAGGCTCTCTAAGTCCTGCTTTACTAACAAGAATACTTTCTACAAGTTTATCTACTGCTTCGTCTTGCCCAAACACTTTCTTTTTAATCTTTCTATCTAATTTACTAAAGCCTTTTGTGTCTTTAACGTCAACTACATCTTTTTTAATCTTAGCAATCTTTGATACCTGTGTTACTACTGAATCCATATTTACAACTTTTTTTCCTAGTACTTTAGAAACTGCACCTGCGGCATCTACAATGTCTAATGCCTTGTCAGGAAAGTATTTGTTTTTAATATATCTATCTGCCAGTTCACATGCTTTTTCTATAGCACCTTTTTCATACTTGACTTTGTGAAACTCTTCGTAGTATGGTTGTAGGCCTTCGCATATCTTAATTGTATCTTTAAGTGTGGTTTCTTCTATATCAAGTCTAGCAAATCTACGCATTAATGCTCTGTCTTTTTCAAATGTACTTGCAAATTCATCTGGTGTAGTTGCACCAATGCACAATAGTTTACCTTTACCTAACAATGGCTTTAACATGTTTGCCGCATCTACCTGACTGCTACCAGCACTACCGGCACCCATAATCATATGTATTTCGTCAATGAATAGAATAGCATTTTCATTCTTTTCTATTTGGTCAAGCACAGTTTTAAGACGCTCTTCAAAGTCACCTCTAAACTTTGTCCCTGCTAACATAGTACCAACATCAATTTGATAAACAATTTTTTCTTCTAATGTCTTAGGTACTTGTTTGTTAATAATTTTCCATGCCATGCCTTCAGCAATAGCAGTTTTACCAACACCAGGCTCTCCTACTAAACATACATTGTTCTTTTTACGCCTTGCAAGTATTTCAACAACATCATTTACTTCTTCGTTTCTGCCAATTAAAGGATCAATGGCTCCGCTCATTGCTTCTTCATTTAAGTTTTTAATGTAGTCTTGTGTTTCTTCTACAAGTTCACCTTCAATGACATCACCTAATACTTCAATTAGATTTTCTCTATGACATCCGTTTACTGCTAAGAAATATGCACTATGTGAATTTTCTTCATTTGTAATACTAACTAGCAAATCAATTGCATTTATTTTATCTCTACCATTAAAGATACTTTGTGCAAATGCTCTTTGAAATACACGTTCAACTGCAACTGTCTTTCTTGGTTTGCCTGTGTTACCACCTTCTGACTTTAAGTTATTATACTCGTCATCGTTTAAATACGTTACAATATCTGCTTCTAATTGTTTTAAGTCAACATTACATTGATCTAGTACTTTTTTAATTTCTCTATCTTTAATAAGGGCCAGTGCAACATGCTCAAGAGTCATGTATTCGTGACTAAATTGATTAGATATTTCGTAAGCCTTTTCTATTATTCCTTCAACATTCATAATACTATTTAATTATTTCTCCTGCGTTCCTGTTTAATTCTTTGTATAAGATTTGCATGTTCGTGACTTAGTGAGTCTGGTGGTATAACTTCTACTTGTAATAGAAAATCTCCAACAATACTATTGCGAGGGTCAGTAAAACCTTCACCTCTAAGTTTTAACCTAGAGTTTGGCTCAGTAAGAGCAGGTATAGTAACAGATAGCATTCTACCGCTAATATGTCTTACATCAATATTTGCACCTACTAATGCATCAAAATAATCTATTTGTATAATACCAATTAGATCATTACCATTTTTAGCAAATTCTCTATGTGGCTGATATCTAACTCTTACAAATAAATTACCAGGCGGTAAGTTAGGATCTTGCTGTGGACCTTTACCATGCAATGTAAACCGTGTTCCTTCTTGTACGCCTTTAGGTATTTTTATATCAATCATACCAGTGCCTACATTTATTCTTTGAGTAGAACCATTATACACTTCTTCTAAAGGCAATACAATATCAGTTTGTGCATCAAAGTTTTGTTCTCTTTGTCTGTGCCTTCCACCAAATATATCTTTAAATATATCTCCAAACGGATTACCACCACCAAAAGGATCACCACCACCAAAGCCTTCAAAAGGATTAGGATTGTCATACTGACTACGTTTTTGTGGATCACTTAGTGTGTCGTATGCTTCTTGCACTCTTTTGAATTCTTCAGGGTTGCCGCCTTTATCAGGATGATGCTTACTCGCTAATTTGCGATATGCTTTTTTGATAGCGGAGGCATCAGCATCGCGGCCAACCCCCAATGTTTGGTAGTGATCCATATTAACTTATTATAATGTTCTTTGACAGAAATGTCAAGTGTTAATCGTCTTTTGTGAGTTTTTTTGGCGTAAAGTCACTAGACTTAATTATACTGCTACTATCTTCTTTGCCTTGCTGTTCTTCTGGCTCATAGTATTGTTTATATGCTTCTATTATTGCTCTGTACTTTATGATTTGATTTCTCATTTGCACATTGTTTTTTTGTAATAGTTCGTAATCTTCGTCAGTAAGGCCAAATAATACAGCATCTATATTTGCTTTTTTAAGTTCAGCAAATACTTCTTCCTGGTTGCCTTCGTTTATAATCTTCCAATTAATTTGCTCTAATGCTACAACTGGAGGCATATCTAAATCTAAGGGCATACGTTCTACTTCTTTAGTAAAGATTTCTAATTGTTTTGTACTTGCACAACCACTAATAAGGAATATAGTTAGGATTGGCAATATTAGTGCATTCTGCATTAATCTGCGATTTCTTAGTTGCATTTAACTCCTCCTCTGTTAGTGGCGAGCCTTGTGCTATTTCAAAACACCTTGCTCTCTGTTGTTCTCTTTTACCTTCTATTCTTTGTATGCTTTTAGGCTTTGCTACTGCTAATGCACCAACATCTCTTCTTTCACCTGATGCATTTACTTTGTTAAACTTTTCATTTGCGAGATTTAAGTCTGCTGTAAGTTTAGCATTGTTTTCATTTAACTGATTATTGAGTGCAGTCTTGGTTTCTATATCTCTTAACTGTTGTTCGATAACTGCTTGTTGTTGCTCAACAGCATCATTAAGTTTTGCATTATTAAGTGTAAGGATTTCGTTTTCTGATTTTAAGTGTTGTACATACCAAAGTCCGCCACCGGCGCCCATTAGCATAATAAAAAAGAAAACTAGTTTAATCTGACCCAACATGTCTCTCTACTACCTCGCATAGTGCAGACACAGTCATTATATCAAATGTTTCTTCTTCTGGTATGGATATACCTAGTTTGGATTCTATTTGAACAAACACATCAACTATGTCAAACTCATCACCACCTAAGTCGTCCATCATATGACTGTCTACAGTGATATCTTTATCTTTGCCAAAATGTCCTTGTAGGACTTCTAATATTTCTACTCTCATATTTTTCTCAATAACATAACATCATTGCTATCTTCTTTAGAAACTGTAAACCTACCATCGCTAAAGTTATTAATTGCGTATGTATTACCAATTGCATCAGCAAATGCTAAGTCATCGCTTAACATACTTCTAATAGGTTCTGATGAAATATCTTCTAATATATCTTTTTGACCAAAGTTGACTAATTCAAATTCAAATACTCTTTTGCCTCTTTGAAATTGTATTGTATCTCTTTCTGTGTCTTTATCTAAACTTACGTTTGACATCAAACTGTCAATTAAAAAGTTACCTAAGTTTTCTTTGTAAGCAGATTCCTCTGCTTGTACTTTGTTTTGTTGGAATGTTTTTTTATCTACATACATATCTGGGTCCACTATTACAAAATCTTTCCATGTATCTTCGTGTAGTTTGAAATCTTCTTCTGCATAGTAAGGCTTTACAGTCCATGCTAATTTACCAGACAAGTTCTCTACATCATGTAAAATTTTATCTAATTTCTCAAAGACTTTATCGTCTCTGTCTACTTCAACAAACACCATATAGTGTCCGTCTTCATTTGAGGCAGGTGATGCCTCGCAATCTAATGTTTCGTACGCACCAGACTCAATAAAGTTTGATAAGTCTTTAGCAGGATCAAGGTCATCTACATAAAAGCCTATAACAATAACGTCTTTGTTGTCACCTGTTTTAGGTGCAAATTCGTCTAGGCTCACTTTAGGTATAACTAAGTCTACTAAATCTTCATGCTTCATTATATGGCGCCTCCTAGTGGATCTGCTGGTGCCATTGGATCAACGCCTTGTTGTAGCATAGCACCGTCTTGTGCATCTTGTGTAGAAACTACTTCGTCATTCATTTTTGTTTCTGCTTCATCGTAATGTTCTAAATACTTTCTTGGTATTCTAAGTTCAACTAACCATACAGGATCTGATTCTGTTTTAGTTTTTCTGTAAACTCTATTACGTTTGATTTCTACTTCTATGTCTTCCGGACCCATTATCTTTTTAGGATATTCATAAACATCCTCATTAAATTTAACTTTGCAATCTTTATTAGTTAAACGTAATGCACCTTCTGGGTCTGGCATATCTGCTTTATCATACATCAATGTTAGGTCAATCCAGTATTTACTAGGACGTCCTACTTCGACTATCTTGCCCTTCTTCCAGTTCTTAAATGCATAAATACCTAGGTGCTCGAACAGACCATCTAGTTCTAAAAGCATATCAAGAAGTGTACGATCCTGGTTAATCGCTTTAATAGTATTGTTTATATCTTCAGATGTATATTTTGACATACAAGTATTTATCAAAGTTATTAAATGAGTTGTTTTAACATTGACGTCAAATACTAAATAATATTACATGATGATTAACAACCATTCAAAAAGTTGTAGAAATACATACAGAACCCCACCGTTCATGGAACCCATGCACGGTTTTTTTATGGCTCTAACAAGGAGACAACCATGTCAAGAAAAAAACGTAAAGAACGAGAATTCAAGGCGAAAATACGCCAACTACAAACGGAGGATTTAATATTGAAACTTGATAACAGATATAACACGAAGACGGCTAATTGTACAGTAGTACCTAGAAACATAACCCAAGACAGTTTACTTGCATCACTGGAGCATACGAACACGTCAATTACATTTGCTGTAGGACCAGCAGGTACGGGTAAAACGTATATTGCTACAAAGAAAGCCATCCAATCGTTAATGTCTGGAATGGTGTCCAAAATAGTTATTACAAGGCCAGCGATAAGTGTTGATGAGCAACACGGCTTCTTACCTGGTACATTACAGGATAAGATGGCTCCATGGACTAGGCCAATTATAGATATTTTTGAGGAACACTTTACACCCAGTCACATAGAAAATATGATAGACGCAAACATTATTGAAATTGCACCACTGGCATATATGAGAGGTAGGACATTTAAAAACTCATTTGTAATTGCAGATGAAATGCAAAATGCAACCATTGAACAGATGAAAATGCTTTTAACTAGAATAGGCATAGGCAGTAAAATGGTTATCACTGGTGACTTACGTCAACATGATAGAGGCTTTGGTGACAATGGATTAAAGGATTTCTTAGAAAGACTAGAAGATAAGAATTACGAATTCATTAGAACAATAGAATTCACTAGCAAAGATATAGAAAGGCACCCTGCTGTTGCAGAAATACTAGGTGTCTATAATGATTTAAACTAATCTTTGTAAGATAATTTCACTAACTTGGCCGACTTGGTTATGCTCTAAATCATACAAGTCGGTCATCCTATCAACTGCACTTTTAATAGCAACCAAAGGGTCGCTTTTGTTTTGCTTAATATGTGTGTAGACAAACCCACCTTCTTTAAATTCAGGCTCGTACTTAATCATCTCTTCTGCTACTGCAACCAGGTCGACCATAATGATAACTCGTTAATTTCTATTTCTTGTGGTTTATCTATGCACCACTTGATTGCTTCTGCAACTGTAATTGGTGATAATTTATTGTAATCTTTTGCACGTGGAGGCACCATATCTGTATCAACATATCCCGGATTGATATTAATCACTCTAACTCTTTTATTCATATCACTGAATACATTTGATTGTGCTATGTGATCTAAATGTTTTTTATCTGCACCGTATAATGATGTTCTTACTCCGTCATACTTGCTTCTGCTATTGATGTTTACAATAGTTTTCATGTCGTCGTTTCGCCACATTTGAAACAGTCTATCAAATATAATAGATTGTTGTGTACCAGAATATGCATTATTAATAAACACATCACATGAATTAGCAACTAATATAATAGGTTCTACTTCATCTATGGTATACCCATTGCTTCTACTCAATCCAATTACTTCATGCTCTTCGGATAATAGATCATAACAGGCTTTACCAATGCCTTTGCTATGTCCTGTAATTGCTATTTTCAACTGTTTTTCCTTTTGAAATACATATAAATTCCAAAGGCACTGATAATAAACCAAAAGAATTCTATTACTAAACTTGCTAGGTTAGGTGTGTAAACCAAACTAACTGTAACAAGTATTGCTACAACTAAGTTATTAAAACTGTACCAAAAACCTTTAGGGTCTATGCGTTCTAATTGTAATAATGCGTATGTGACTATTAGTAATGCCACACCTGTGAATCCTATTATATCGGGTATTGTAATCATGCTGATGCTGTATATTGTTTTGATATGTATTGCATTTTCTTAAACACACTCATCATACCAATTTGTCTTTGCATACTAAGTTGAGCACCTAATGGTATCTTTTGTACGGAAGACACGTTAAAATTAAGCATGTCATTTGGATGGTATCCGCTGAATGCCTCTACTAAAATATGTAATAAACCTTTAACAAGTTTACTGTCTGAATGTGCATAGAACTGCAATGTATTGTTTTCGTCAAGTATGTGTGTTAGCCATACATCACTTTGACATCCTGCAACATAGTTTTCGTCATTAATCATTTCTGTAACACCAATGCCTGCAAGACTGTCGCCTAATTCAATTAAGTATTCATATCGATCTAAATCAGTTTCTAATGCTTCTAGTGTATCAACAATTGGTTCTATACTTGCTATCATGCTAATGTTTTCTTTACTGTCTTTAATGATTTAAAATAGTGAGTAGTAAACTTAACACCATTCCATACTCCGCCTTTTTGTGTGGCATTACTTGTATCTTCTACAACGTAATAAGGCAAAAACAATAAGTTGCCTTTAAAAATTCTATAGTCCTTTCCTTTTTCTACTAATGTCATCATCTCATTTTTTTATTTTTGTTCACTGCTTTTTCTAGCAGTGATAGTTTTATGTTTTTACTTTGGGCATAATTAATTAATGCTTCTGTGTCCTTAGGAAAACAATGCCCACCAAATCCATACTCGCCATCAGTACCAGGCACTTTCATATGACTATTGCCCATGCGTGGATCTCTTGTTAGCATATCTGTAAACTGGTCCCAACTAACCATACTGCTACTTGCTTGTTGTAGTTTGTATAGTTCATTAAAGAAAACAACTTTAGTTGCTAACCAACTATTAATAGTGTACTTAATCAAACTTGCAGTACTCAAGTCTACTTTGAATGTCGGAACTACTCTCACGTTGCTATACCTATTGTATGCTTTTTCAACTGTGTCGCAGTCTTTCCATTTCCCTCCGAGTACTTGCATGTTTGGATTAACAAAGTCCTGTGAAGCATTTGCTTCTGTGAGAAACTCTGGATTGTAAACTATTTTAAGTTTATAACTCTTTTTAAATACATGCAGATAGTCAGGTATAATTGTGCTTTTAACAACAACTATACCTTTATACTCTCTGTCGTTCAATTCCTGTAGAACTTTAGTAACAATGTCTACATTAACACTACCATCTTCATTAGGTGGCGTTGGAACACAAACGAAAGTAAGTGGTGGATCAAAGTCATTGACAAGTTTATCAATTGTGTTGTCCTCTGAAATTTTTGGATCCACCACATACTGTTCTATATTAGAAAAGCCGTCACTAACAGCACTTCCTACAAAGCCTTTGCCTATTATGCCTATCTTGTAATTAGTCATTAAGTAACCAGTTAGTTTTCTCTTCTACATACTTCATTATGTTAATATTAGTTATGTGTCTTGCTTTCATGATCATGCCTCTTCCTGAGTTAGTAGACATTTGATCGTACCAGTCATTTCTATCTTTTACTATGCCTTGTGATATCAGTGCCTGCCATGTAAATGCTTCAACAGTACTTGTTAGGATACTTCTTTTCTTAAAATCGTCTTGTGCTTTACGCATGTGTTTTTCTGCATCTTCAAAACTTGTATAATCATTATACCAGTACCCTGTTACAGGATCTATGTTATATCCAAAACGTTCTGGGTGCAGGTCCATGTCAGCAAATGCCCCTTCGTCCCAAACAATCCATTCAATCTCTTGGCCATTGTCAATTAAACCAACCATATGTTCTTTAGGAGCAATGTGTAATACAATGTGTGCAATACTATCTAATAACTTATTGTTCTCAATGTATCGTAAATTCTTATCCATCTCTTCGAAACTGTCGCCAACTAGACCGTAAATGAATCCTGAGTTTAACCACATGTCTGGGATTTCTTTTCTTATTCTGTCAGACACATAATGTAGATCATCCATTGAACTTTTCTTTTTAATTTTTTTACCTGCGGCTTGTCCTAGACTTTCTATCCCAAATAGTAATGCACTTATACCGCACTCTCTCATCATATCAATTTGTTGTGGTCTTTTTGATAGTACATCTAATCTAGCCATTGCGGCTATTTTTGGTTTGAATGTTAATCGTTTTACAACATCTACAAGTAATTGTAATTTGTCATCTGCTTCATTGATAGTATCATCTGCGGCGTAAAAGTGTGTAATACCGTACTCGTCATACGCATTTTGCATAGTATAATACAGTTGCTCTTCGCAATTCATATAAAGTGTTTTGGAACCACGTAAAGGATAGTTACAAAAACTACAATTAAATTTACAACCTAATGCAACTTCAAATCCTACTACGTCTGTAGAATTAAGAAAATCATCTGGTTTAAATAAACTATATGATATTGGTTTTTCTAAATCATAATTATAATCATGGTTAGTATAAATGTAAGGATAGTCTGGATTTTTTATATACTTACTCATATCCTTATCATTTAGATAATCACTTAGCATTTCATATGCTCTACCTAAAAATACTGCATCACATCTTTCAAGCCATTTGGTTTCAAACTTTTGAACTTTACGTCCACCACCAAATAAAATTTTTGCATTTGGTAAACGTTCTTTAATGTCTAATCCAAGTTGAACATAGTATTCAGATAAACCAAAATTTAAAGCACCACTAAAACAAATGTATTGTTTTTCTGCTTTACTTAAATAATTTACAACACCATCGATAAGTTTTTCTTTATCAAAATGAAAACAGAAATCAACTACAGTACAATCAATACCAAAGTCTGCAAAGTATCCTTTTATAACATGAGAGCCTAACGATCTATAATGTGTAGGAAATGTTGGCACACCTGTTGGTGTACCATTTCTGTTTGATTCTGCTAGTATTACTGCTCGGGCACTCATGCTATTATTTATTAGCCTAGAGCATTCATTTCTAATTCTACTAAAGTTGCACTTAGATTAATTTCTGGGTCTGCACAAGACACACTTTTAACCATGCCATCTCTAATGATAACAATGCTCTGGTCTTGCTTTAATGGATCAGCACCCCATAAGTCTAAGTTCCTATATAAAAACTTAAACACATCTTCATACTCTTCTGGTCTTGCCTGATCGCAAATAAGTGTTCTTGCTTCTTTGTATTTGCCTGCTTTAAACAAATCTACCATAGACAGCATCCAGTCGCTTTGTGCGGCATCGCCATCTTGAGGACTTTGTAATACACCGTTGACTACGTTTTGCTGTACCAAGTTGATGCTCTTACGAAGATCTGGATAACTTGCTTGTACATAAGTGTCAAGGGTTTCTAAATCTATCTGTACGCCCTCTTCAACACAGATAGTTGCTATCCTGGCCGTAAATTCATTTACGTCTAGTTTCTCAATATGGAAACCTTGGGACCTAGAATGAAGGGCCGGGATAATTCTTTGTGGGTAGTTACAGGTTAATATGAACCTAGCAGTTGTATGATACATTTCCATCATACCACGTAACGCCGCCTGCCCATTAGGAGTAATGTAATCTGCTTCATCTAGCAATACATACTTAAACTCTCCAAACGGCATAGTACTCACAAAGTTTGTGATTCTATCTCTAATAACGTCAATACCATTTTCGTTACTAGCATTAATTTCTAGTATATCAAATTGATCTACTTCTAAACTGTGTAGCAATACTTTTGCTAATGTAGTCTTACCTGTGCCTGGCGCACCACTAAACAATAAGTGTGGCAATGCCCCATCACTAATCCAGCCTTCAATCTGTCCTCGCTGGTTGTTGTCTCTAAAAACATATTCACTTACAGTTTTAGGTCTGTATTTTTCTACCCATAACTCTTTCATTTTAAAACCTCTATAGATGTTGTGTCGTTATGCTCATTAAAATGAAAGTTTCTAGACTTTGTTACTTTCTTAACAGCACCTGCGACTCTGTAATATGTAACCAATTCCTGTTTAATAACATCTTCACTTGCTACTGGATATAGTCCAACAGCATTTGCATGGTTAGAGTCATCTGTATAATCATCAGTTTCCTGTGCATCATACAGTTCATCAAATAAGTTACCTTGTTTCATATATATTCCTTTTGTGTATTATAAACTAATTGCAGATAAAAGTCAACTATTTTTCGTAACCAAAACATTCGAAATCGTGTTTCCAGTATTCTGCAATTTTTTCTTTATTGTTATTGTGTTCTAGTAATGGTAAAAAGTCTGTAGTCAATCTCTTGTCACTTGGGTGCCTTGCTTTAAAATTATTTGCAAGATAAAAAGGTGTTTCCTTGCCTATTACTTTTTTTGATATCTCAGGCCAAACATTTCCAATTTCTTCTTGCTTTACTACATAATCATAGAATTCAATATTTTTTGGATCATTGTTAAGAACTGTATGTATTAATGGTTCGTTAACCAAAGTAACTTGCCACCAATGCCTTGCTTCGTTGCCACCTAAGTAATCACACATTTCATCAAGAAAGTATGTGAATGCTTCAATGTGCTTATCCATGTCGTCTGTCATTTTATACATACTCATATCTATTTGTGTCTGAAAGTCTGCATTGGCTGGTGGTTGATTTGGGTGATCGGTATCACTTACGTTTACAGGAAATGCAGGTGCATAGTGCCAAATGTCTGCTAGATAACCTGCTACTACTCTTGTGTACGGGTTACGACA
>Ga0181402_1000330_pt1 | contig 17305 bp, 22 predicted proteins | sample 25SPOviralmetaG_FD_130131 | JGI IMG/M metagenome (GOLD analysis project Ga0181402, IMG submission 130131) | Marine viral communities from the oligotrophic San Pedro Time Series (SPOT) site, San Pedro Channel, CA, USA - 25 SPOT_SRF_2011-08-17 | ecosystem: Environmental > Aquatic > Marine > Strait...
AAGATACCATTGTCTGCATCTTCGTAAAATCTTTCAAACTCTTTTAAAAACTGTATGCACATTGGATGATTCATATTCATTCCGTAGAAGCCACACTCTGGCCACGTTTGTGATCCTTGACCTCGACCAACATATGTAATCCATTTGTCGTTAGGTAATAGTTCAGCAAACTGTTCGTAACTCCAATTACTGTGTACAAATGTATCAGCGTCCATCCATACTACCCAGTCTTTATTATTTGCACATGCATCAAATACTGCATAAGTTTTATTTGCAAAACGTATTGCGTCCCATTTAAATTTTTTATGCCAGTCTCTAGGACGCCTTGCTTTTATATCATCTGGCGGTATACCATTTGCTTTATCTACATTACCCCAACGTGCCTTAAACGCATTTAACTTTATAAGTGCTTGTTTAGCATCTACAATTTTAATTTGTTCATCATTAGGATTAATAGGTGTACAGTCTTCTGCATATACAATTAATTTAATTCTAGGATCAACTTTTTCTGCAAAACTATCAATCATACGCTGTCCGTATTTTTCTAATCCAGGTTGGTGAAATGTTGTTAAAACTGTTATTTCCATGCCCATTTCCTCATATGTTTCCAGCACTCTCCTGAGCGTAGTTCATCTAGTCGCCAATGCATCATTGCTAATCTTCTTAACCAAGTTTCTCTATCAAAGTCATAACTTGGATTTTCAATGTCTTTAATATGTCTATTAGCTACTTCTGCTGATTGACTTCTAGTAGAATCAAGCACAAAGATAGGAACTCCTTCAATAGCCGATATGACGGCAGGACTACTATTATAACTTATCACAGCATATGCATCATGTAAGTCTTTTAGAAGTGAACTTGTAGGAGATGAAATGTCTACCTTGTGTCCTATGGCCCTAAGTTGTTGAATGTGTTTTGACATTTTTTTATCGCCAGGATGAAATCTAACTAATATTTTTCTATCTGTAAATCTCCTAAGATCTTGAAGTAAAACATGTAACCAATTAATTACAGATAGTCCGTCCATGCTCCAACCCATATCACGCTGACATGTAATTAAAATATAATCACCATACTTTTTATATGGCTTTATAGCCAAATTTAAATCATCTCTAAGATTTGCCCAACGCTGTGGATAAATTTTACTGTCACAATATTCTCCTGTATTAGGAAAGATACCATCATAACTATATCGCAAATATGTTTTTGTATTACCTGGATCGTATGCTAAAAATAAATTACTATCAGCAATAATAGTTCTTCGACCAATTTCTTTTTGTCCATCTAATACTGCACGTCTAAGATTAAGATGTGGTACGTGTTTACTTTGAGGATGTACAAATCCTTGTAGCACACCAACATCTGATGGTTCATATGTGTTAGAATTAATAATTATTCCTTTGTCACCTGCCTTTTGTACACCTTCTATAAAGTATTGTAATAATTTAGGTTTCTCTGGATTTTTATTTCCAGGAGGAATAGCATTCATGTAAGCATGAACTTTGAATGGAGTATCAGTCATATAATTTCATCTCCTCAATCATACTTAGTGCAACACCTCTATTGATTTCATCTAAGTTGTATTGGCAGTAAGCAAGGTAGTTAAGCAAATTCTTAAACTGGTTCTCATCAGGATAATGTGCTTCTTCTATCTTACTTAGGTCTTTACCAACTACACTATCTACACAACTAGGAGCCATTGTAAAAGCAGGGATACCATAGTGTAATGCTTCTAGTGCGGCCATACTTTGATATGTGACCACAGCAAAAATTTGATCCTTTGCACACTGAGCGGCAACGCTATTATCTTTAATTCGTGCTGGACGTAATCCTTTTTCACGTATAACAATTGGTCTATCTGTATATTTTTTTAGTTCTGCAACTGTTTCTTTTAACCAAGTTTCTTTATCTAAGTTATAAAATTGGCAGGGTTTTTCGCTAGGTGTTACAAGTAATATAGGACCGTTTTGTCTAGGCTTTTTACCATAATAATTCATGTAAGGTGCAAATTGGCATAATGCAGTGAAACGATCACTTGGCATGTCTGGTTTAATTTTGGTATGCTGTATATTATTTTTAACAACTCTATAGAAATGTTTCTTCTTCATTAGGTTGCCCATATACCCGTTGTCAATATAATAAAAAGGTCGACCAGTGTCCCAACATTTCCAAATTTCTTTACGCTTAGTCATACTTCTAAATGCAATAGGGATATCATTAGGCCAAGGACTTTCAGTTATTTTACTTGAAATTTCTTTCCTATCAATCACTAACGCATTTGTACCATGTTGCCAATGCTTCATTATTTCGTCGTCAGCATTTAACATTAACATAGTTGGGCGTTCTGTGTCGTCTTTCTTTTTGACGTACCTTTCCATATATTATACCTCGTCTTCCATCATGTTATACAATTCTGTTTTCCATTCAGCATGGTATTCGCAGTCTCTATAATTTTCAAACCAAGGACCACCTTCAGTATAATGTATCAAGTTTGGATTAGCTTTGTCATCATAAACTCCGACTAGATAGTTCCATGTGTGATCAATACTGCCTACTTCCTCATCTTTCAACCAGCTAAATCTATGTAAGTATGCTCCTGTGACTGTAGGATCATTTACTAGTTTTTGTGTTACAACTTTATTACTAGGATGACCACAGTTCCATAACACCATACTTGACCAATTCTTACGCGGATAGATAGTTTGTTTCTGTCCGTCCATTTTAGTACCTTCTTCGACTTTGTAATCATGTTGTACACACATTACAGCATATTTGTCATCAGCTAAATCAAATAATTCTTTAATATCTGTTCTAAGAATCATATCACTGTCCATAAACACAGCCCAACCTTTGTAATCTGTAAGTTCTGGAATAAGGAAGCGTGTGAATGTAAATTCTGTTGATGCTAGTTTGTCAACTGGGCGTGTATACATGCCTGCATCTCTTAACTCTTGTTGCTTTAACGGACGTACATCTGCTTCTGGACTACGTGCAATAATACTGTGCTTACATACTTGATATGCAATGTCTTCTCGTGTGTCATAACCTATGAATACTTTCATGGATCCCACCTTTCTATGTCATCTTCTCTCAATCTATCTGTTTCACCTTTCCACACTTCAACAATGTGTGCAGGCTCATCGCTATCGTTACATCCTTGATGCCAAACGTCTTTTGGAATATCTACAGGATTAGCAGGGTGTAATACATTTACAGCACAACCATCAAATGGATCGCCTGATCCAAATTTCATTTTGACATGTGCGTTACCGCTTACTATGTTCCATGTTTCGCTACGATGTTCGTGTCGTTGCATACTAAGTTTACTATGCGGAGCAATCACAAGTTCTTTAACTTGAAAGCCTTCCCCTTGATATAGTTCTCTATAGTGTCCCCATTCGCGTTCTATCTTAGGTGCTTTCCATTCTTTAAGTATCCAACTGCTTGAATTCTTTTTATCTTCTCCTCCCACACCAAATACAAAATCGCAATAATGCATATCACCATATGTAGCCATCTCTGGTATGTTGGTATCTGTTCTATCTCCGCCATTGGCGAAAATAAGTTTTATATTACCGTGTGTTGCCAGTGTTTTATAAATTGCACCACATGCTGTATCATCTGAGTCATCAAAACTAATAATTTGATCAACTATAGATAATCCTTTAATAATTTCAGCACGTTCTGCAAAAGGCATAAACGGTCTACCTTTTTTACGTGTGAGCCATTCGTCACTGTTAATGCCAACAACTAGTTTGTCACCAAGTTCCTTTGCGGCTTTAAAATAAGCCAAGTGTCCTGAGTGTATTGGGTCGAATCCGCCTGTAACTAATACTACGTCCATGTAGATATTTATGTATGCAGTTTATTACGGCTTAGTGAAATGGTAGGTAAAGCTGTTAAAGCCTTTAATAGGCTTACCAAATGCCTTCATTATTTCTGTTTGCATTCCGCCTATTACCTTTTTTTGAAACTTTAAGTTTGTTTTTAAGAACAGTTGTCCGCCTGGTTTTAAATGATCAAACATATTATCTTTCCAATTATACCAGTCTTCTTCTTTAAATTCTCTTGTGCGGATGTCGTTAAATTGTGTGCGTAATAAAGTTATTAGATCATAAGACTCAGGTAAAAATTCATACTTGCTAGGCATAAGTTTTAGTTCAAATAAGTTTAAGTTGTAGTGCTGATGTATTTTATACACTGGATCATCTAAACGTTTTTGTACTTCTGTACCTGAAACATCATGTCCTAATGACATACACAGTTTCATAAATTGCCCTGCACCTGTGCCTATGTCTAGTATCTTACATTTGTCACGTGCTTTTAAATTTAAATATTTTATAAAAGCAATCTTCTCTGCTGTCTTTCTATCTGTAGGAGGGAAATAACCTTCACTAGCATATACAGTATCGCTATGTTCTTTACACCATTGCTCAGTAAAATTATCAAACAAAATAGATCTACCCCATTCTAGATCTCCTCCTGTGCAATTTTGTAAACTTCTATCGCTTCTATATTCTTGTAAATTTATCATTTGCTTGTTGTTGATTTTATCCCTTGTACTTTAGTAAAATAAGGTTTGTATGCACGTAACCACGGACATAATTGTTTACACATGATAGCATCATTAGGCCACCATCCTAGTGTATCTTGTAATTCAATTACTTCTTTTGCCGCCCATGGCTTGATGATATATGCACTATGCCCTGGCAATCCTTGTGGTATCTGTTCATCGGCTACCCAAGGAACTTCTTGTTCTCCTGAGTCATCTAATTTATTATATAACTTCCAATTGAATGTAGCATGGTCAGGATTGTTAATACTAATTGCTCCTCCTTCAAATTCAAAAGGTGCAAACTGTCTTGTAAAAATAGCATCGTGTTCTAGTACTATAATTGGTTCATTTAACTCAACACACTTCTCCCATAACCTATAATGACTACCTGCGGCCGCGATGCGTTTTGTCATATCATAAGTCTTGTATGCTTTGAGTATCATACCTGTGTTAGGACATTGTTTCTTTTTAGTATGTGGCCAACACCAATCTACTTGCCACATTGTTTCAGGAACAATAGCAGTAAACTTTTCAATATCTAGTTCTGAGTTCGTGTCTTTTACAGATTGAATACATTTGTCAGCATGTAACTGACTATCATTATGATCTGGAATGGCTATTACAAATGCTTTCATTTGACCACTTTTAAAATATAACTGTCTTGTTTTTTCTTAGAAATCCAATCATGGTGTGTAACTTTATAACTATTTACAGAGTCTAATAATCCGTTCCATTTTTCTAATGTAAAATCATCTGCATGACTTTTAATCCATGGATGATTCATTTTTACTTTATCAAGATTCCAAACATCTTCAACGTAGTATGTGTTAGTAAACTCTATTAGATTTTCAAATGTCTTACGCTGTGCTTCAGGTGTATGTAATCCGTCATCAATAATAAAATCAAATTGTTGTCCAAGTGCTTTGAAATGTTCGTTACATTCAGGTGCAGTACTATCTAACTTTGCGTATGTCACTCTAGGGTCTTGTAACATTTCTAAATCTTCTGGAGGGACTCTTCCAAACGTGTCTATAGTATAGATTGTGGCATTAGGAAAATATTCTAACCACACATTAATACTTTCACCTCTAAATGTTCCTACTTCAAGTATGTTTAGTTTATTATTACGTATTGGTGCAAAGTCTGCTTCGTATAAGTCGCTATAACTATGCCATATCTTTTCGCAACCATACTTGTTAAATAATTGTTCCATTACACTCATAGCTGTACCTCAAATTGGTCATCGTGAAAGTTATTAAGTGTGTATCCAGTGTTCTTAATAAATTTATCTACAGCATCTTTAACGCCTGGTTTCTTAGGTCCATAGTCGTCACCAAATAGTTTTCCACCTGGTTTAATTTTTTCTACTGCTCTAGTTAAATCGTGTAAACATCCTTCGTATCCGTGACTTGCATCTACATATATCCAATCTAGTTTCTGCTGGAATGTATCGAACCAGTGCGATGTTGACATGCGATGTATAGTTACAGGTCTTCCATAAAAACTTTTTTTAACATCTTCGTATATTTTATCATAATATCTTTGGAATCCTTCTGTTGTTGCTTCTCCTGTAAGTTTTGAATAGCGGTGCAAGTATGCTTGATAACCGCCAAATTCGTTAGAACCTTCAAATACTTCAGGTGCCCAGGCATCAACTAAATGTATATGACTAGCACGTCTTAAAAATTTTACAGAACTTTCACCCTTCCATACACCTAGTTCTGCTCCAACACTATATTCTGGTATACGTTTCCAGGTTGCATCTGTCCCTGGATTTTTGCCAAACATCATAATCTGCTCTCCTATAATTACTTATTACATCTTTTCTACAAAGCCATGCATACTGGTATGTATATCATTAGTCCATTCGCTCATTACTTGATACCATCCCCATTCGTTAGGATATAACTTACATTCTTTTACAAGTTGTCTAAGTAATGCACGGTTAAAATGTTTGCGATGATGTATTAAAAAATCGCTAGGCAAAAAGCCATACCAATCATCATGTGGGTTAGTTTTGTCAACTTCTTCAATTAATCCTGATCCAAACTTTGGACCTCTATTAGGTCTTGTTAAAAATCCTACAGGTCCTTTTTCGTAGGCTTTACGTAACCAATTGTGCAAATTTACTCGGCTATCAATTTGAGTATTCCAATCAACTCTAATAATTAAATCATGATGCTCAGGAATTTTAGTTAATAAGTCAGCGTGTGCAATCATAGGTGCTATACCAAAGTACAAGTCGTCAAATAACTCTTTTGACTTAACGTATTGTGCATACTTGGCATGCTTAGAAGGTGGATTAACTTCCATAGGATGATAATGCCATTTAGGATAATGCATAGTAAACAATCTATCGTGGTATTCTTCAGGTATAAGATTAGTCTTATTAGTCCAAGTATGATAATAGAAATTGACACCTGGTATTTTTAGTCTCAGTTGATCTACAATAATACTGTTCTTATCATTAACACCACTTACACAAATTGCTATATTCATTTGAGAAACCAATTTTGTATGTTAGTTGCCATAAGTTTATGACTATTAGGACCCGGGTGTGGGTTTGGTACATCTAATGCATCATCTATCTTGAAATTATTTTTCCAATTAAATTTTTTAAACTGTAAGTCTCTTATATGAAATTTTTTAAAGTATTTAGGATCTACATCATAATGTTCAGCTTGTAAATGAAAACTTTTTATACCTTTGTTTTTAAGAAATGCGTGTACAAAATTCATTCTAATCATCTGGTTTAATGTTGCGTTCCAGTCTTCATGAAAGGTTTCGTAATATGTTCCTACGTGTTCTTTGAATGCGTCTGCATCGTTTGGAAAATACCCATCAGTATTTTTTATATTTTTCCAAAAAGATTTTGGCATATTATCTAAAAATCCTGGTAGCATATGTAATTTTCGTTCGCCTTCGGTAGTGTAAATAGTTTCTCTATCATTATTTGACCACATAACAACAACTACTGTATTTTTTGTATACTTAGGATAATCAACTATTTCTTTAGTAATCATTAGGTTGCTTGATCCAGGCTTTGATACATTATCAACTTTCATTCCTGTTAGTTGACCTAATACGCTAGGCCATGCTTGCTTACTGCATACAGGTCCATTGCTACCATCAGCCGCAATACAATCTGACAGTCCATGACCGTATGTAAAGCTACATCCAAATGTAACTAGTTTGTAGTCTTTCCAGCCCATATGTTTTTCCTTGCTCCTGTATCAAAATCAAAGTCCCAATAGTCAATATCTTTTTGATACCATTTTGCTATAAGTTGTATTGTCCTACTATTGTATAAAGTTCTATAGTCCTCTTTAATGCTTGTTACATTTCGTGAACGTGGCATTTCAGCCATGTTAAAATATTTAAGTACATCTTCTTTTAGATGCTCTACACGTAATATATCACAACGAACATTACCTTCTAAGTCAGTTACATGATGTAACTGAGGATGCCAGCCTCGTATAGCTCTATACCATGTATATTTTTTATCATACCATTTGTTACGTTCATCTAAAAAGTGTTCAAGTGATCTTGTATCAGCATAAGATGAATCTATATTTCCTCTTTGAACCGCTTCTTTTGCAAATAGATAACGACTAACAACTTTACTCCATGGATTACGCACTACAGCAAATGCTTTATATTGATCTGTTATATTTCTACTTACATCTCTCCAACGTGCATGTTCAACTCCTTTTACATCACGTTCACCATATTCTTTCATAGTGTTGTTAAAATCTTTAAAGTTTTCAATCCATTTACGTTGGACAGGAAGTATTTTATCCTTAAACACTTCGCTACCACGTATAGTCATGCCTGCATTTTTTGGAATATGTATAAAAAGTTTTTGCATTAGTATTTTGTATAATCCTTTTCTTCTACTACATCTGACTTTGTAATAATGTTAATCATCTTTTTAATTTTTGCACGATTGTCATTCTTTATATAAACATCTCTTGCTAATTTAACAAATTTTGCACCAAAGATTTTATCAGCTTCACATTCACGTTTGCTGTTTTCTATGTCCCAAAGTTGTTCATTAATTGCTTGTAATTCTTCAACTAAAGCATTAACTTCTATATCATTGTTAAATGCTTTGCTTTCTAAATATGCAAGTTCTTTATTTACATTTTTAATTTGTTCTTGGTCTGTAAGTTTCTTTTGTTTAATTTTAAGTATTGTAATTTTATCAAACAGTTCACCGACAGATACTTCAATTGATACCATCATTAATTTTAATCCCGTTATCTTTAGCCCTATGCATGTGATGACTCCAGCGGTCTTTAGGACTCAAAGTATATATGTGAATGTTCTCTGGAGCAAAATAAACTTGTGACATATGCATAAATCCACTATCAACGCCAACATGATAAGTTGCTTTTGACATTGCGTATGCAATATGTTTTAAACTATCTCTAAGTTTTATATTTTTTGATTCGCCACCTACAACTACTATTTCATAGTCTTTATACTTGTCAAGTATTGCTTGTCGCTGTTTAGGTTTAATCATACGTTTCTTAGATGTGCTATCAAACTGCACAGTAATAAATTTTTTAGGTAGTTTTATATCTTGTGGCTCTGCATCAAATTGCGGGAAGTGTCTTAGATAAGGTGTGAGATCAACACCTTCTTTGGGTTCAAACCGTTGAGGATAGTCAGCATATATTTGTGCATGTCCGTTATATGTGCGTCTTACATAGTCTACAAAATCTGCATTATCTTTCGGTTCGCAATCAAGGTGTGGCATAATTGCAACACTGCCTTTAGGGAATAAACTTACTATCTCTGGCCAACTTTCAGGCTTATGTCTATTCCATTGATACTTTGTAAGATGCAAAGTTACAGGACTCTTTTCCATAAGTCCGTAGTTGTATGACAGTAATACACTGTGTATCCTATCTCCTAATCCAGGCGCACCATAGTGAAAGTTTTTCTTTACAGTGCTGTAAGCTCTCATTACTAAATGTTTCAATTTATCACCTGCATCAAGTCTGTAACATTCTCACCTTTTTGTGGTAATAAATCTTTTAAGAAAAAATGTATAAAATATGCTTTGGGTATTTGTGCATCTTCTATGCCTTTGAATAATCCATTCCATCTCCAGTCCATATTGAGTGTAGGAATATTTTCTTTCTTGACCCAATAGTTTAGAAGCATTTGATCAGTTGACCATTTACGATATCCTATACCATCTACAAAGTCTTTGAATTCTGGTCTGCGTATAAATTGTTCTGCTGTTTGTCCTTTTAGGTATGGTAAAAACTTTTGGCAATTAATAACCATCATTCCCATATTGTAAAACTCAGCACCTCTATGATCCCACTTCCAATCTACATCGGTTAAGTTTTCAAATGCGGCTTTTGAATATTTTCTAATTTTGCTTTTGTATTTTTTAGCACAAGGTAGTTCACGTTCTGCTACAGCACCAAACGCATACTCTTTTGTAAGATCCCAAAAAATGTTTGGTGCATCTGGTCTTATATAGATGTCGCTATCTATAATTGCAATTTGTTCATACTCGTGTAAGTGAGTAAACGCATTTTCTTTTTCGTATATAGGCATGTAACCAAGACGTTCAACTGCTTCTTTACTACGTCCTGTAACAGCCATGTCTGGTCTAATCTTAAGTATAGGTTCACGTTGAACAATATGTTTCATATTGTATTTGTTACAATAATTAGCAACACTTTGTATACAATGTTCGTACAGTTTGCTTTGTGCGCCAACTGCTACCTGATAAACCATTCTCTTCATGATAAATCCTTTGTAAAACTTACGTTAGTTTTGTATGTAACTTTACTGTACTTATCGAACCGCATATCAACGATTCCATCACACAGCATCCAATCTGCAGGCATTGCTCCATTAGCATGTACCCAATCTAAAATTTTCTTTGCACCTTCTGGTGTAATGCGATATGCTCTAGCACCTTCATACCAATTCCCAGGAGGTATAGGTTTTGCTTTTTTAAATCCTTCAAACTTGTATACATCACATTCTTCGTATTCGCCCATTGGCTTTTTAAAAACAACGTCATGTTCAAATATACATATTGGCTTATTTGTTGTGTGGCATTTTTGCCACAGTAAGTACTGACTTAAAAAACATCCTTGAGTGCCTGGCCTAGCAAGTAATCGTTGTGCTTTCTTATGTTGGAATACTTTTAGATTAAAATCAGTAAGGCCTTGTTTCATACCGTTAACACCTTCATATAAATCTAAATCCCAGCCATGTTTATTTCCTGTTTCTATCGCACGACTAGCCATACTTACGCTATTAGGATAGCTTGGAAGATATATTACATAACCCTTCATTTATTCTTTACTTCTTGTATTTCTTTTATTACTATATTATACCAATGTTCTGGTAACCAACGTAGTTGAGCTTGTTTAAATTTTAATCCTTCTTTTTTGTTACCTTTGCCTGTACTAAAAATATTATTAGCTTTTATGCCCCAACTGTTCCAATTGTAACCTATATGATCGTATGTGTTTCCTGAATCAGCCCATTCTTTCATTACATGCCTAAGCACTACTTGATCTACAAACCAATAGCAACCTTTTTCGAAAGCAGTAGTTAATCGTCTTGCAAATAAATTTCTCCAAGCTATTCCTTTATCTCCTGTGCCAGGACTTAAGGCACTTGCAATAAAAATATGTTGTTCTTTTGGTTTAGGCATAACACCTATGTTTGTTGTAACTTTTTCAAATTCAATCAAATGGAAACCGTTACGCAATATACTATCGCAATCAATTTGTAGTATTCTTTGTTTATGATTTGTAAATATTTCAGCCATACGTATAAATCTTACACTTGCTAGGTATGTGCGTCTTGCTATATAATCTAGATCAGCAGTTTTAAAAATTTGCATTCCTTCGCCCATCATGCTTTTATTTTTAGGCAAGTCTTTGTAAAACTGTTCGTTAGTATCTTCCCAAGTATATGTAAATTTATAAAGATTACTAATATTTTTTAATACATTATGATCAATATTACCTTCGTTAATAATATGACAATGTATATGTACCCAACCTACTGTTCTACTAATACTTTGCTGTAGAGCAAATCCATGTCGATCAAAATAATTATAGTCGCAACTAAAATATATTATATGCGGTTCGTCTCTAGGACACATATATCCTTGTATTTCAGGAAGTTTAAACATCTCTTGCTAGTCCTGGTCTATATCCAATAATGGCATTCTTTTCGCCTCTACCTATTTTTCTAATCATTCTATAGCCAAGTGGTGTAAGTATATTTCTAATACTGTCTGCATGAAATCCGTAACGTTGAGGATGATCTTTACATTCATATAAAATTATCGGCTTGCAACGTTCAATAGTTTTATAACCGCCTTGTGCAACAAAAGGTTCATATCCTTCTGCATCTATTTTAATAAAATCTACGTTTTCTAAATTATAAAAGTCTAAAGGCATAACAGGAATATTGCCTTCTCGTTGGCTAGGATTTACATGTGTACTAAAACTTTTATTAGTAGTTTTTATGGATACAGATTCTTCTCTAGCACCTAAACCTACAGGATATGCTGTTACATTATTACATCTATCTTTTAAATTATGAACCATACATTCATAAATTTTTGGATTAATTTCAAATGCATGTACATGCTCAAAACTTCTAGCTAATTGATATGCTGTTATACCTACATGAGCTCCTACATCAACTGCTACTCGCCATTTAGCACAATAACTCATTGCTGTCATTAATTCTATATTTTGGTAATTGTTAATATCTCCAGCGCCTTGTTTCTTTGCACTTTTTAAACAAATATCATTCTTTATAGAACGCCAACCGTCTATTTCATTATACATTATTTTCTACCTGATACTTAAATGTTATATCCCAAGCTAGTCCACTAGCAAATTCATCTCTTTTAAATTGACTGTGAGCAATATGTTCTAGCATTTCATTTCTATCAAATCCAAACTGTCCTTGCCAATGCTGAACTGCACTTTGTCCTAATACTTCAATTCTTTTTCCTAAACACAACGCTTCTACAACTGCCATACTATGATACGTAATAACTTTCTTTGCATTTGTCATAAGCGGCAAAATAGATTCAAAGCGTTGTCTACGTTTTCCTTCTTTTTCTCTTATAATTAATTTTTCTGGAAGACTATCATAATGTCGCACAGTGTCTCTACGCCACGTATCATAATCTTGTCCTAAGTATTTAAAGATATTACTATTGTTAGGCATTACTAAAAGGTTGTATTCGCCAGTGTCATTCCAATCTTGCCAAACCCTGTTGTCAATTTCAAGGTGTTGTATTCTACTATCACCTACTGGCTTACGTACTTTTGTATTCTGTAATGAATTGTAACTAACTCTATAATACTCTGGCGTTTTGTGTTTGTGATTGCCTATATATCCATTATCTAAATGAAAAAAATTTATGCGTTTATCTCTTGAAATTGTATCAAACACCCAATCATCAAACGGATGACTAAATGCTAGATATCTATCTAGTTGGATTTCTTCTGGACGTTCAATAGTAATAGTATCGTAATTACTGTATAAATTACCAAATAACTGTCCGCGTAATTGTTTTGATCTAGATGGTATTTGAAATTTATACGCTTGCATCTTCCATACCCGCAACTCTTAGTTTAACAACGTTAGTAATCTGCCATTGTTTTTGATCAAGACCTTTTAATAAGCCTAACCATTTGTTACGAAGTAATGCAAACTCATTAATGATCTTTTCGTAGTCAACAACGTCTGCTTCACCGTCAACATACTTTTCAACATCTCTACTAGACAAAGCACGTTGATAATTTTCAAGATATTTTTTAAAAAATGAACTACGCAACCTGCGTAGCTCAATATTTAGGTAATTTAAGATAGCTTCAATTTCTTGGAGTTGATTAAATCTATGTTCAACAATGCCGGGCATTTCTGCCGCGGCACGTTCAACGTTACCTTTTAGTTTTACTTCACTTCGGGCATCAATAAGTTCATCTTCAAAAAACTTTATCGCTGTGGGTATTTTGTTTATGTCTCTAGCAACTTCAGAGTAATATCCCATTTAATCTTCCCAATCGTCTTCATCATCTACATCTTCTTCGTCAAGATCTAAATAATAATTAATTGCTTGATCTAGAATATCACAACTGCCTAGTGCATCTCTAAATGTTTGATCATCTGCTCCATAATCAGCACATGTATCTACATAAGTTTCTGCGACAGTATCGATAGTCTTTTTATCTATGCTATCTTTAAACGTATTCCACATATCCACAACTAAACTGCTATCCATAATTTTCTACTCCTCGATTAGTTCGACTTCAGTTGCCTCTTCTACCGGCTCTTCATCTTGGGTATTTACCATAGGCGCAAGTTTCTCGTTGTATTCTGACATAATCATATTCATCTTGTCAGGATCCATCCACGCCTTACGATAATCAAGATGCTCTTCACCTTTAAGATCGATATACTTGAGTCTGTTACCTTGTTTTTCTAACAAGCCTTTCTTTTCGAAAAGTTCAATAAGACCACTATAAGGATTCATACCTGTTTCGTATGGAATCTTTACTTGTACGCCTTCAAACGGTTTTGCATAACGAGTTTTCATTACTTTACAACCTGCTCTAATACCGCGTACTTCACTGATCTTATTACCAGCTTCATCTTCTTTTAGTTTTAACTTTTTCATTGCAACAACAATACTTGATGCATAGATAAAGCCTTGTCCACCACTGATCTTGTCATCTGGATCAAACATATCTTGTGATGCATATGTGTGGTTAGTACATACTAGTCCTACGTTATAACTACCAATCATGTTAACAGTATTACGTACAAGTGATGTTAGTGCTTTAGGCTTACGACCCATATCACCTTTCATATCACCTTTGTTAAACTGATCAACATCTGTTGGAGTTAGTAACATACCTAATGAGTCAACTACAAACAATACTTTCGGACGATCTTCGTCGTTCATTGCTTTATAGTCTGCCATAAATGTACTTACAGTTTTTGCTACATCATCAATCATTGACATGTTTAGTTTAAGAAGTTTATCTTCTCCTGTATCAACGTCTAATGCTTGTAGCCATGATTCGTCAAGTGCATTCTCTGAGTCAATTAATACTACAAAGATACCTTGATCTTGTGCGTGTTTTACAATGTTACCTGCACAGAAATAACTTTTACCTGCGCCTGATTCTCCTGCAAACACTGTTACCTTACCTAATGGAACACCTTTGTGGAAGTCACCACTAATAAGATAGTTTAGTGCATATGAGCCTGTTGAGATCCAATCTGTAGGATCGTTAAAGCCACTACTCATACCTGTTATACTTTTTGTTAGGTCCTTACGGAACTTACTAACATCAAATGATTTAGCCATAGTTTCTCCTTGTTAAAAGCTAGTAGGGGATTTCTCCCCTACGAATCTTGTTTATTTTATGATTGACGTGCTCTAATCATTGACAAAATGTCTTCAGCCTTACCTGACGGTGCCGCTTCAGTTGCCGGAGCAGTTTCTGCTACTGGAGCAGGTGCCGCTTCTGGTGCTGGAGTTGCTTGTGCCGCTGGTGCCGCTGGTGGTGTTGCTGGAGCAGGAGTACCCGCTCTATTTTGTGGATCACCTGTTCTTGCCGCCATTCCCGCTGGACGGAAATATTGACCAAAACGATCCATGTCATACGCTTCACCATCTACTGATGCTTCAAACATTTCTTTCATGACCTTTACTTCAACTTCTGAAGGTTGTTTCGGAAGGAAGTCACTCATGTTAAACAAGCCATTAGTTTCAATAGCCTTCATTTCAACATCTGTCAATGGACGCTCTCTACGTGCCCAATTAGAAGTTGAATAATCAGCATATCCACCTTTGCTTGTTTTATTAAGACGGAAGTCTACACCAGCAGTATAATCTGTTGGTAATTCTTCCATGTCCGGATCCATAAGAGCCGCTTTAATAATTTGGAAAATTTGTGGCCCAATAATAAACCTACGTACTGGATTCTCAGGTGTACTATCTTCATTTAACGCATTTTCCGTTACAAACCCTTGGAATACATACGAACGTTTCTTCCAATATTTTCTACCCATGTCTTCTAAACTTGGATCTTTAAACCATGCACGTACCTCATTTAAGATATCGCATGTTTGTCCGTACATTTCCATACATGGAACTTGTACTTGTACAGGACGTGAATCAGTTTCACCTTTAATTCCTGCAAATGGAAGTTTGATCATCAAACGTTCTTTCCAAAAGAAAGTGTTTGTATCATCTCCATCTGGAAGGAATCTTAGAGTTGAACTCTGTCCTTCTTGCATGTTCCAAAATGGGAAAATTGCGTTGTCACCGCCTGACGAACGATTGCCGCCAGTGTTTGCTTCTTGTTCTTTCAGTTTAGCTCTGATTTCTGCTAGTGTTGCCATAATATAAGCCTCCTTTTATTTTTGCCTTATAGCTGTATTGTATTGCCTAAATAATGCATTACTTTATATATAATACACTAATCTATTTATAAAGTCAAGTGTTTTTTTAACTTTATTTTGGAATTTGGTTATCTTAGTCCTGCTAATTGCTGGACACGAGCCATTTCCCTGTCTTGCCCCTTCAGTAATTCTGTGATTACTGCTTGAGCATCACCAATCTTTTCTTCGCCGTACTGCTTTTGTACTGCTGTCAAGACTGCTGTTTCACCCTTAGGAAAGCCATTTGTAGTATAATCGTACATACTCTTAATGAACTCTTCTAGTGGAACTTCGTTCTTTTGCTTCAATTCGTCGCCGTTTCCTTTTGGACTAATATCAACTGTATCTGCATCTTCTCCAAACATCCAACCTAATAATTTGAAGCCACCATAGATTGCAATCAGAATTAACATTACTGGAAGTGCATAGCGTTTTGCTACGTCTGCAATCATTTTAGCTGTTGCTTCATCTATTCCTGGAATAAGGTCCATTAGCTCTTCCATTGTTGGAATCTTATCTAGCATGCCTTTTGCTTTATTGTATGCTACTACACCACCAACACCTACTGCTGTTTTGCCTGGATTTTTTGCAACTGTTTTTGCTGTACCTACTGCTACATCTTTTGCCGCACCAGGTGCTTTCTTTGCTACATCTTTCGCTACATCTTTTGCGACCGTTCCGCTCTTCTTAAGACCATCCTTTGCAATCTTTGCAATCGCATCAAGTCCTGGCTTACGTTTTTTAACTCCAAGATTTCCTGCTAGTTTAGCCGCACCAGTTACAATCCATTTTAAAGGATTTTCATCTAATTGTTGTTCACTCATAGATTGAGGATCAAGTTGTTCATGATCTGCTTGTGAAATAAGAGCATCTAAATGTTCTGCGTATGCAACCTCAGGATCAATAATACTTTCGTCTGCATCATGAATTCCATTGCCGTTTTTATCTATCCAATGTCTGCCCTGCTCGTCATGTGAATCGTGTTCGCAATTTGTAGTAGGTTTGTGCATTGTATCATTACAATCTTTACAATGGTATTCTTCTGATTCCATTGCAGACATTTCTTCGCCTAGTGCTTCTAGGTCTAAGTCTTGTACTTTGTTTGCTTCTTTTACTAAGTTGTATACGTATGGAAATACGCCTTTTAGTTCTTCGTTAAACTGTCTAATAGTAAGTTCGTCAATCCAAGTATTTGAAACATCTTCTGGAACTTCTTCAAGCACGGTAGTTTCGAAGTTTGCAAATGTTTCTGTATAATATGCTTTGCGTTGTAGAGACTCAACT
>Ga0181402_1000335_pt1 | contig 17246 bp, 18 predicted proteins | sample 25SPOviralmetaG_FD_130131 | JGI IMG/M metagenome (GOLD analysis project Ga0181402, IMG submission 130131) | Marine viral communities from the oligotrophic San Pedro Time Series (SPOT) site, San Pedro Channel, CA, USA - 25 SPOT_SRF_2011-08-17 | ecosystem: Environmental > Aquatic > Marine > Strait...
AGAAAGAAAAAGATTACTAAATCAATTAATTGTTAGTAATTTGATTTAGAACTCATTTCTAAGTTAGAATATTTTACTATATTAAAATAATTTGATTTAAAAAGAATATAAAGAAATGCAGTGAAAAAAATATATAAATGAATCATACTCTTAGCTTAACCAATAAGAAAGTTTTTGATTTTTATGAGGAGCATAAAAATTTGAATTTTGAGAACATGAACGTAATTTTTGTTGAAATTTTGGAGAATTTGCTTAAAAATGCCAATCCTACCTTAGATGTCAGTGTGGCAACCTCTTTATTAGATGGAATAAAAGGACTGCAAAATCAGTTTAATAATATAAATGATGCAGTAACGAAAAATTTGAACGAGGTTTCAACTGTTTTTACACTTAAATTTGTTGATTTTAAGAAGGAATATATGCAAGACCTTCAAATGATATTAGCAAACAACGCAAGTGAAAAATTAGCTCCGATAATAAAAGAGTATAATGAGAACCTACTTGACAAAACAAAAATTATGTTTGGTGATCTCCTACCAAAGAACCAAGAAACTTTACAGAAAAATATTGAGGGGTCTTTGAGAACCTTACAAGAAACTATTAATAATGATACAAATTTGATGTTAAAATCTTCATTAACGAAAGAGGTTCTCCAAGACTATATTTCAAGTCTTGATGAAAAATTTTCTAACACACTTTTGAATTCTCAGAATCTCTTAAATACAATTGTTTCTTCTTCTGAACAAAGATTAGAAAATAAATTGGGAGAAATAAAAGAAATTTCTACGTTTAACAAAAATTCTCAATCAAATTTATTTACTAACATAAATGAACTTTTGAAGAAAATGGAAAATTCTTCGTCAAAAGGCAAGATTTCTGAGAACTTGTTATTCAATGTTCTCCATTCTTTGTATCCTACAGCACAAATAGAATCAGTTGGAAATATTAAAGAAACAGGAGATATTTTGATCCAAAGAAAAAACAAGCCTAAAATACTTTTTGAGAACAAGAACTATGATAGAAATGTTGGACAGGAAGAAGTACGAAAATTTATTAGAGATGTTGAAATCCAAAAATGCTCTGGTATAATGATGGCTCAACATTATGGAATTGCTAACAAAAACAACTTTGAAATTGAAATTCATGATAATAATGTTCTCGTATACATGCATAATGTTGAATATGATTCATATAAGATTAAGGCAGCGGTTGATATTATAGATCACTTTAAAAATTGTTTGGATGATCTTGAATCAGGAACTGGAGAACAAGTCACTTTGGATAAAGAGTTTTTGGACGATATTAACAAAGAATATCAAAACTTTGTAAATAACAAATTAATTCATATTAAAACTATTAAAGATTACCAACAAAAACTTATTGCACAAGTAGATGACATTAAAATTCCTACGCTTGAACATTATTTATCAAGAATGTATGCTTCAACAGCATCAAAAGAGAACACATGTGAATATTGTAACTACGTTGCAAAGAATTTACGTGCATTAACCGCACATCATCGTGGTTGTGCTTTAAAGAAACAATATGAACAAGCAAAAAGAGAGAAACTTAAGAAAGAATATGAGAACCAAATAACAGTTTAAAAAAAAATGGCCGATTATCGGTCATTTAAAGGATAAAAATAAAATAAATAATAAGTCTATTTTATTATTTATTCGCTACACATTATATCTTCTAAAGGACACGAAAATTTTGTTTCATACATTTGTTCTCCAACATAACACAAAAAATCATATATGTTATCTATCATTATGTTGATTGCATCGTATTTATGCGGAATACGCATATAAATACTATTAACATTAATATTCTTCTAATATATTTTCAATATTATTAATCATAATAGCAAAATTTTCATCATTTAATTCTTTTAACATATTTAAATATTTTTTAGCTTCATCCATTTCTCTAGTCATCATTGAAGCAAAAATAATCTTATAGTTCCCTTCTATATTGCAACTTTTATAATAAACTGGATATTTACTATCAATTTCTAAATTTAAACAATCTTTAAACAAATAATAACTTGTATCATAATTACATACATCATAAAGAAAATTACCCATTAAGCTGTAAGCTTCTTGTTTTGTTGGTATTAAATTTATAGCTTTAGCTATCGTCTCTCTTATCAAAAATATAGTTTTATTACCTAATATATATGCCTTTGCCAGTAAAACCAGACCCATATAATGTGTATAAATATCCATCTTATCAAGATTGAAAGCAACATCTGTAAAAATAGTCAACAATTGTATTGAATCTTTAATTTTGTTACTATTCAAATAATGTTCTCCAATAATTAATAAATATTTTGAATCTTCCTTAATATTAATTGCATTTTCTTCATAACTTATTCTCATTTTTTCAATGTTATTATAAGAATAGTCAATATTTCTTGATATCCAGTTATTTGAATCTACCTTTCCTATTTCATTATTTATAATAATCTTAGGTGAAACATAATTTGTAAATTCACATATTTCCCACTTGCAATGTTTAGAAAATAATATCTTTTGTCTTTCTATTTTTTCGTTATGTTTATCGCGTATATTTATTTCATAAAACAATATACGTTCTGAAATCAGATTGTCTAAAAAAGATACGTTAAATCTATTTAAATTATCGTTACCATTTAGAGTTATAATATAGTCGTTATCTACTAAATTTTCATTTATTGAATATATTAATATATTATTATAATCCAAATTTGTCACTTCTTTAATAATTAGGTTTTTTTCATAAATTTCACATAATGATTCTACAACATTTACTGTATTATCACTGGAGTTAAAGTCATATAAGCAAATATCATACACATATTTAATTAATTTATTAATTATTAATTTTATATTTTCTTCATTATTTTTGGTTATGATAACTAATCTTATTCTCATTATTTAAAAATATAAAATATATTTAAATACATTTTTATTAGTCAATTTAATATGGATATCAAAGTTTTAAAATTAAAATTAGAAGAAGAAACTTTAAAATATATTGATCATATTATTCATTGTTTCCCACATACTACTGGTTTAAATGCTTTCCGATTAGATACAAGCAAACAAGAATACTCACTTTTTGAAAAGGTATTATATGACATTTACAAAATTAATATAAATCAATGTAATATTGAAGAAAGTAACGACCATATAGTAACGTTTTTCGTGAAAAAGGAAAACCTTGAATTCAACAACATTCATTTTGATAGAGACAACTTATCAGAGTATATAGGAGACAAAACAGGACCGATAATAAGTTCAATTAGTTACTTTAATCGCAGTACCAATCCCTTTCTATACACAAACCTTTCTAAAAATGATATATTTCCAAAAAACGATGTAATTTTAAATCATCATGTTGATAACAAAAAAGAATGTTCTTCTCTTTTGTATTGGCCCGATAAAAATGATCATGTTATTTTTAATAAAAATAATTTTCATGGTGAAGTTAATATAGAAAATAAAAATAAACAATCCTTTTTTAATATGGATAATTCTAATAAAGACTGCAATAATTGTGAAAACAATGATTGTAAGCAAAAACGTTATTCAATTGTTTTTTTTATTTGGGATAGTAAATCAATTATTCCATTGGTTCCAGTTTTTCAAAATGATTATATTTCTTATAAAAATATGGAATATCAAATTTTCAAAGAATTTTCAGATATAGAAAACTTTGAATACTTAGAGGAACATAAAAATCAACTTTTAAATATAAGTAAACAATATCATACAGGTAATTCAAAAACAGTAATTAATTATGAAGAGAAAAAAATAAATATTGTTGAATATACAGGCAAAGACCTTAACTATTTTTTTTATTGTGATTTAATTTTTAATGGTTACACTAAGGTGTTGGATTTTTTTACTACCATAAACGATTACGATATATTAAACAAAATTACACATGAAAGATACGAAATAAAATTAAACGATTATAATAATATATTCCTTTTAAAAACCGATAAAAACAATAATATAAATGACATCTTACTTATTAATAATCATGAATCTAAGTGCCATCATTATTTAGATATGAAAAGTAAATATGAATTTCAAAAACACGATTATATTGTAAATTTATTATCTTTAAAAAAAAATTCTTACTTAAAATATCCTATATTTGATTCAATGAATGTTTCTAATAACAACATGGAACTTTTTAATAAAGACATAGAAATTTATATGAAAAATGCCGAAAAAAATCTAATTAATTCAAACGCATTATTAAACATAAATAAAAGCAAATTCAACACTGTTGAAAAAATTGTTCTTGAAATTAGTGATTATTATCTTCAAAAATTAAATATTCCTTTTAATAATGATATTATTATTGAATTTTGGATTAAACATCAAAAATATAATACTGGAACTTTTCATTTAGATAGCTCAGATACTAATAATTCTCGTCGTTTAGGTTACGATTTAAATCCATTTTTAACAAGTATTCTTTACCTTGATGATAACGAATATAACTACACTCTAATTAGTAATTTAACAAATACTGATCTTAAATTTAATAATTTTAAAAACAAAATCATTTCTTTTGTAAAACCAACCTATCTAAAACTTATTTCGTTCTTTGGTGGTCAACACTTTCATGGTAATATTTATCACGACGATTCAACAAGACGTTTATTAGTAATTAATTATTGGTACAAAACACCAGTATTGTTTGACGATTTTAATTTTTATAAAGAAAATATAGAAGATTTACATAATAGAAACGAAAAATTATTTTCATTTGAACAAAATGATAATATAGAGGATAAAATTTGCAAAAATGAACATCTGGAGAATTCCGCAAAAAAGGTTATCCAAGATGAATATAAATATGAGTCATATTTTGATCTAATTAAAATGATAAAATCAAAAAACGATGTTGTTTTTCATAATTCAAATAATACAAACAAAAATAGCGGGAAAGTGCAATTTAAAATACCTAATTTTAATTTGAAAAAAGGTAAACAAAAAAAAATAGAAAACAACAATAATAACCATTTAATTGAAAATACAACCAATATTCAAAATCCCAAAAAAATAAAACAACAACAAACAGTCCATTACGAGAAAATTATTTTGTATTTTAATTACTTGGAAACTTCACAACTATTGTTTTTAGCACACTATATTCAACATATTAATATATGGAAAGAAGTACAAAAATTTTTTTTAGAAAAGAAACCGATTTTATAAGAATTCCAACTGAAATGCAAAAAACATTTTTTTCAAGTTTAATTATTAAAGTTTTAGAACTTGTTGAAAATGATAATAAATTAGATATAATAAACATCAAAATTATTAAAGAAATAAATTCAGACTACAAATCTACATTAGCAAATAATAAATTTATTTATATTCCACTACTTGATAATAAAGAAGATACAAAAATCACTTTAAAAGATTCCTATGTGTTTAATATTCAATTTCAATCATTTTTTGTTTTCGTGAAAAATGCTGAGTTTAACATTCAATCAGAAAACATATTTTTAGTGGTTGAATATAGCAATCAAGAAACTATATAAAAAAATAAGTATTTTTAAAATATCATGAAAAATTTAATAATTAATAGTTTCGCTACAAAAACCAACCTTACAGAAAATATTGATGAAAAAGGAGACGATATTATATCTGAATTTTCACATCAGAATAATAATAATAATAACGAACCTAAAATTAAATTAATAGATACTTACCATCCTTCTTATGAAACTATGCAATCAGATTATATTTATATTGGTAACAAAGTAGTTCATGATGCTTTATGTGATGATATAATAAATTATTATGAAATTTATAAAAAGAATACAAGAGATGGAGTCACTATTGGAGGAGTTAATAAAAATATAAAAAATACAACTGATATCACATTTTTTATGGAAAATGAAAATACATTTTTTTCAAAAATTTTTAAAACAATATCTGAAATTATATTTCAAAACGTTGAAAAATGGAACACAAACTTGAAAAAAATGAATCAACACGCAAATGTTGAAATTTCTTTTATGGACAAACATTTGTTTTTACCTACCGGTATACTTTGTCAAAAGTACAAAAAAAACTCCGGATTTTATATATATCATCATGATTTTAATTTGTTAAAAGATTACTCTTATAGAGTAATAACATTTATTATATATTTAAATGATGTATTAGAAGGTGGAGAAACTGAATTTTTTGGAAACATAAAGATTAAACCAAGAAGGGGCAGAATTGTATTGTTTCCGGCATCATGGACATTCCCTCATAGGGGTATTGTACCTATATCTGACGACAAATATATTTTAACAGGCTGGATATATACTGATAGTATACCTGTTAATTTAATAAAAAATAATTAATTTTTCATATAAATTAAAGTATATAAAAAATTCTAAATAATTAAATTAATGTCAGCACCCTCTATAATTGTATTTGATGATTTTTATAGTAATCCATTAGAAGTAAGAAACTTCGCACTTACACAAATGTCTATTCATGAAGAAATTGGTGGCACAGGATATCCAGGGAAAAGAACAAAAAAATTTTGTACACCAGAATTAGAAAATAAATTTAATCTCATCTTTTCTCCATATTTTTCAAATATTCAACCAGCGAAAGAAAGTGACAATGGGTCGTTTCAAATTACAACCGTCAATGACAGTTCATGGATACATAAAGATCATTATGATAACAACGAAGGAATTAATAATCCTGATCAACAATACGCTGCTGTTCTTTTTTTAACTCCAAATCCTCCAAAAAATAGCGGAACCATGTTTTACAAAGAAGTAAAAATTAAAGATTCTATTACTAATGAAATGATAACAAAAAATGTAGAAAGTGATTATGTTGAGAATCAATTCAACAGAATTGTTATTTTTAATTCAAATATTTTACATGCATCAAAAAATTATTTTGGCACAAATGACTACGATTCAAGACTCACTCAAGTATTTTTCTTTAACTGTTTCTATTAATTCTCTACATTCTTTTGAACAAAAAGAACTTCTTATTACGTTTTCTTTTATAATATTCTCTTTCATCATACATTTTATACAATTTATATTCGTTCGGAATTCTAAACATTTCAGTTTTTCCCTTTTTATTTCTTCTTGTTCTTCTTTTATTCTTATTTCTTGTTCTTCTTGTTCTTCTTTTATTCTTATTTCTTCGTTTTCTATTCTCTTTTGCTCCATTTCTTCTTGGTGTAATTGTTGTAATTCCAACATTTCTTGTTGAATTTGAACATTTAAAATATTTTTTTCTAATAATTCTTCATTTGTATATGATTCTGGAATTTCAACATTAACATCTTCCTGTTCAGATGTAACAAATATATAAAAATTCAATTTTGAATCTCCAGTTATAAATAATTCTGTAAAATATTGAATATATTCATAATCTTTTTCGTTTTTTTGTATTAATTCAATTACTTTCTTGTAGTTACCTATTTTATGTTTAATAATATTCGTTTTTATCATAAAACCAAGACCAAACCATACCACTCTATCAACTGTTTTATTTTCACCAAACCAAATTTTATATCTTTTTTTAATTTCTTGTAAATTTTTCACTATAAAATTTAATTCAGAAAGTAAATGTGATAAATCGTCTCTATCTATTTTTGTTATATTTTTTAAGCACTCAATATCTGTGCTAAATAATAAGTCTTTTAATTTTTGTATGTTTTCATCACTGAAATCTGCTATTTGTAATTCTTCTGGAATAAAGTCTCCAGTTATTTGTAAATAATTTTGATTATCTTTTCTTTTCGGGTTTATTTTTGTAAATAATTTTTCAAAGTGTGATGTGCTATCTAACTCTTCTTCATTAAGTTCTAAATAAATTATATCCTCATAATTTTCTATATTTTTAATATTAGAATTTACATATTCATAAAATACACGAATATCTGAACTTTCTACAAACTTATAATGTTCTTCGTTTTTTTCAAATTTATAATCACTTGTATTATTCAAAAATATTAAAATATTATTATCATAATTCATTTTATAGTGTTCAAGTAATTCATTAATTAATTCTAATTTTACCGAATTAGATATTATATTAATTAAATACATCGTGTATATAATTAATAAATACATATATTTGTTTTAATTCACGTAATATAAAAATGAACGATTACTCTATTACTTGTATTACTGTTTGACGGTGCATTATACTCCTCTACGTCTGGAAATCCTTGTTCTGAGAATTGACCTGCAGTGCCCTTTTGACCTGCTGTTGCCGGATTACCCTTCGTGCCCGCTTGTCCGTTTATTGCATTATCCCCTGCTGCCCCCTTGGCCCCTTTGGCCCCTGTTTGGCCTACGGCCTTGGATGTCCCGTCAGCACTACATTGGTGCCCGCCATCACCGCCCTGTTTGCCTGGGCCGCCTTTTGCTCCTTTATCGCCGTTCTTCGCTGCAGTCGCAGCGTTACCACTATTTCCCGCACTTCCTCCATAGGCAGCATTTCCTTGGCCACCTCTATTTGCTTGAAAGTTAAATATTTGGCCTCCGAGATCACGTAATTGACACTCATTTGTATTTATATTATAGAGAATTCCATTTCCTCTTATTTCGTCTAAATCAACGATTTTTTTTGTGTAATATGTTACACCATCTCCACCTTGTCCACCTGATGCACCATCTCCACCTTGTCCACCAGCTCCACCAACAGCATACGTTAATCCACCTTGTCCAGCATCTCCACCTGGTCCGCCCGGTCCACCGGCTGCACCCTGTTTATTACGATGAGTCTGTGGACCAGGGCAGCCCTTAGCTTCATTATTTGCGCCTTGAGCGCCTTTTTCGCCTTGAGCACCCACGCCCCCGTGGCCCGCTCTTCCTTGTGGATTACTTGCATCTCCTTGATTGGCACCTGGGCTACCATTTGATAAACGAGATACGTTGGCACCTTGAAAACCCTGCATGGTATCCATTCTTAATTTAATTGCGTTAGCCCATGATGGAATTGTAATTACGCCAGCATTATCGGCTTCGGTTCTTTCTTCAAAATCACTTTTAATACTATAAGTATTGATTAAATCATCTCCGTTAAGGGTATAACCAATAGGTTCTTCTATTTTTTCATATTCCAAAGTTGCTTGCACAAATTTTGGAAAACCTACAAATTTAGAATCTACTTCTTGACTACCACCAGACGCAAAATATTCATCTAAATCAGTTGATTTGAATTTATATTTATTTGCGTTATTTGACATATAATTTAAACCCCTATATTATTTATGTAATTTTAAGTAAATAATTAGAAAATAAATAATTATTACTTAAATTAACCATCTTTCATGTATAAAGTAATATAAAAACTATTTAAATTTTTATTTATAATAATGCTTTTGAATTATGAAGATACAAATACAAAAAATGAAGAAAACAACAATATAAATTTAAATTTAGATAAATTTAGACAACGATTCAAAATAAGTAACTTTTTTAATGAGCTTTCATGTAAGTGGATTATTCACGAGTCAGAGAATTACGTAAAGAATAATGGTGGTTGGTTAAAAAATCGCCATAATGATTATCCTACAACAGACATTGAACTTATTTCATTACCATCTGTTTTTTCATTCTTTATGTATTCAGTTATTCCTAATATAAAAAATCAACTTGAAAAACATTATTGCATTAAAATTAATGAATTTGATATGAGAGATGCTTTTATTGTAAAATATGATATGGAAAATCAAAGAAATCTTAGTATGCATTATGATGGTGCTGAATCTAATTTTACAGCAAGTATTTTATTAAATGATGAATTTAAAGGTTGTGGAATTTACTACAAAGATGACTGCACTATCCATCCTGAGATTGGTGATTTAATAATTCATAATAAAACACATCATCATTCTGTTTTAGAATTATTAGAAGGCACAAGATATATTATTGTTTTATTTATTAAAATTAATTAAAGTATTCGTTGTTTCTTTAAACAATGAATTCTGCACAATGTTATAAATTTCAATTCAAAAACGAAAATATTAAAAACGAGTTTTTTTCTAATTTTAAAACAATTTGTGAATTTTATGAAAATAACTCCAACTCATTCTCAGAAATTGGTTATTATTCCGGAATTTTGCTTGATAAAAATTCTGAATCATTTTCACTGTTAGACAAATTTGTTTATGATATTGCATATAGACATGGTAAAGAAAATGGTATTAATATTAAAGATGAAGATGTTTATATTGAATTTTGGAAAAGAGATGATACAAGTGGATTAAATCATTTACACTATGATAAAGATGAAAACTTTAATAAAAAAAGTAATTATTTAAAGTGTGCAGAACTAACAATATTATCTTATTTTGATGATTCTAAACAGCCTATTATAATTACAAATAATATTAAAGACGAAATTTATGACAATAAAAAAATATATGTAAAAAATTCAGAATACTCAAAGCCCATGATATCTCTAATTTTTCCAGAGAAGGAATCGCAAATTGTATTTAATGGTGGCAAACATTTTCATGTAGCAGCTAATATTTTTAATTCTAATGAAATAAGAAGAACATTGGTTGTTAACATTTTTCGTTTTACAAAACAAGAATTACAACACCAAAATTGTTTCGTAAACTTTTGGTATACAAATAATTTACAAAAACAAAAAGAAATTGCATTTTCAAAATATTCAACATATATTAACTCTTATAAAAATTATATATTACAAAATGATTTAATAAAAATAGTAAACAAAGATTTATTACAAGATGATTTAATAAAAATAGTAAACAAAGATTTAAATTTGAATTTAATGATTGACAATGAAAAAATAGTCATTGATACTTTTTTAAGTAAAAAAGAATTTAATTTTAATCTTTTAAATTTTTTAAAACAGCAAAACACCAAACTGTTTAATAATAGGTATTTAATAACTGAACCTATAGATAAATTTAATTATACAGATAATTATAATTTTATACTACTTTCTGTTTCTACAGATCAAAATAATAAAGGGTATCAAAGATTTTTAAGTTCAGTAAAACAAAATAAGCTGAATTATAAAATATTAGGATTGAACGAAACATGGAATGGTGGAAACATGAAAGAAGGTTGTGGAGGAGGACAAAAGATTAACTTACTAAAAAAAGAATTATCTGAATATTCAGAAGAGAAACTTAGTAAAACGATTATTATGTTCACAGATTCATATGATGTAATTATTACAGGAAATCAAAATGAAATATTAAAAAGATACTTCAAATCACAAGTCTATTATAAAAGACCAAACAGTATTATGTTTTCCGCAGAAAAATGTTGTTGGCCGGACCCCAATAAAAAAGAATATTACCCTGAAAATTACTCTGTTTATAAATATTTAAACTCTGGTTCTTTTATTGGAAGAGGATATGATATATTTAATTTAATAAAAAAATATATTTATTCTGATTCATACGATGACCAACTTTTTTACACAAATCAGTTTCTTAATAATAAAGATTGGCATGAAATTTATTTGGACTATGAATGCGTATTATTTCAAACATTAAACGAAGCATATTGTGATTTAAAAATAGAATCCAATATGATTAAAAACGTATTTTTTGGTACTTATCCACTAATAATACATGGAAATGGAAATAGTCAAGTAAAGCATTTTTTTGAATCGCTATGTTATCATTACAATAATAAATATTCTTTTTTGGAAAATTCATTTTTCAATATTTATATAAAAAATACGTATGAAAAAGAAATAAATATTCCTGTTATAGCAATATGTTTACAAGACCGTCTTGAACAAATTAAAAAAGAAGTTAAAAAAGAAAAATTCAATAATATAAAATTTATGCAAGCTGTTGACGGAAGAACCGATTTAAATGAATACAAATTTGATATTTTTAAAGATATAAAACTAAAGACTGGTGACATTGGAACATTTTTATCGCATCACAAATTATGGTGTTACATAGTTAGTGAAAATATTGAGGTTGCTTTAATTATTGAAGACGATATTATTTTTAATACTAATTTTAACTATGAATTAACAAAATTGTTAAAATACATACCAACTCAAGAATACGACCTACTAAATTTGAACCCTTTTTATCAAAAAAGTGTTAACTTTAAGAACGATTTAAAATATTACAAAGAAGGAATTTTTGAGGGAGGATTTGCTTACAATTTAACTGGATATCTATTAACTTTTGAAGGAGCAAAAAAACTTATACAACCTGATTGTTTAAATAATATGATGACAGTAGACGATTATACTAATGCTCTTGCTAAAACACATGAATCAGAAACATTTAACAACCTATATGACAATGAGGACACTCTTAAAATTTTAAATTTTTATAGTAGTATTGTTAATCAACATGGAAATGAAGATAGTATTGCTGAGAAAACTGAATTATACGAAAAATAATACAATCCAATCTTATTGGTAAGCCAACATATATGTCATAAAAACGTTTCTTAAATCATCTCCTATTATAAACAATAGCCAAATTGCATACTTTGGCACCCCTGCCCGTCTCAATAAATATGGAACCACACTCATAGGTATTATATACCAACTTCTATATATGTAATACCACCACACATACACTAAACTTAATTCTATCGTATACACCACTTGCCATACCGTCTTATTTATTATATTCTTTCTTAATAATGTCAATCCAAATGCTGATGTTTGTATAGGAATCAATGTTTGAAATGTTAAGAACTTACTGTAAGAATCTTGGAAACAACCACTACAAATCGCTGTTGCACCCATTTGACTTGTGCTAAAAAAGACACTATACGCTTGTTTCCCAAGCGATTTTGTTGGTCTTTCATGACGACCACGAACTGTTGTAAATTCTGCATCGCCTACATAATGTGTTGCCGTGTCCGCTGCCATCATTGTCAAAAATACAATTGCTTTTGAGAAATCTGGGTAAAGGATTGAAAAACATGAACGATACGCAAATATCATGGAATGTAAACGTAACTCCTCCCATATAAACATCTTCATCTTGTCCATCTCTTTCGGTCTTTTGGACAACACCTTGAATACAAACGAACTTAAATGTAAACAAATATGCACATAAATCAACTTATCTATGTTATACATTTCCCCGTAATTTACGTAATAAACAGTTTGAAATGCGTAGTTTGAAAGTGTTAACAACCCTAATGTTTTGTGAATATGCATTGGGTCTTCATCTGTTATTAATTTTGATAACATTTTATGTATATAATTATACAAAATGTTATTATGTATTTTTAATATCTATTTTTATATTATATGAGTTATTACGTTATTACAAGAGATTCTGTGATTGGTGCCTTATTTGCCGGTGTTTTTTCTTACAGTGCAACTATTTATACCACCAATTCTAATTATTTAAAAGTATCTGCTTATCTTTGGGGCGTCCCTCTTATGTATTTTTATATACTTTATATTGCTTGGAACAATGCAGGTAAAGACGCTGCATTTGATGTTTCTGCTCATGCCCTTTTAGGAATTCTCGTTACTGTCTTTTCTATCATATTTACATTATTTGTCATTAATTTTAATAAGGACCTTGTTATTTACTTGAATATTATTATACTTATCACTGCAATATTTACATACACATATTTAGAAGCATATAATTTTAAATTTACAAGTATGTTTGATTAATTTTCTCTTTATTTTATATATGTCCTCCAAAGATAAACCTAAAAAAACAGCCAGTACGTTAAAAAAAATATTTGTTTCTCCACCTGGAACCATTAAGTTTAATAAATCATCCGCTCACAAAAGCGTTCCCATAAAGGACCCTGGATTTAGCCCCAAAAAAGCGCCTACAATTCTCACCCGAGCAACTAAATCAACCCTTCGTAAAAAATCACCCAATCCTACAAAAGGTGGAAACACAAGAAAAAACAAGAAAAAGAGAACCAAATACTCAATATTGAAAAAAACACTCAAAAATCTGATAAAATAATTAATATTGGAAGAAAATTCTCTCTAACTCTTTGAAGATTCTCCAAATGAAAAAGTAAAAATGGACAAAAATAAATGTCCAATTTTTTCAAACGATCCAGAGAATATTTCCATCGAAAACTGCATTTTTTGATTTAAAGCATAATGCTTTGAATCACGATTTTTCACTTTCAACATTCGCTCCAACCTTAAAAAATATCTTCCAAAAAAAACAATTTAGAGGATTTTTCTGTCACCATATTAGGATGACAAGAAAATCCCTAAAAATCCCAATGGTTTTTTCTTGTGAAATTTGCAACTATCAAACGAGCAATAAAAAAGATTATAGTAAACATTTATTGACTGCAAAACACAAAAAGATGACATTTGATGTCAAAAGTCATAACAAAGCATTTCAGTGTGAATGTGGGAAGTGGTTTACTTATAGACAAGGTTTACATCGTCACAAGAAAACTTGTCCATTTACAGAAGAAATTGATAATCAACCCACAACTGGCTCCATTGTGGAGTTAATAAAACAGAATACTGAGTTTAAACAACTCATATTAGAGCAAAATAAGGCACTTCAAGAACAAAACAAATCCTTATTGGAATTAGCATCTAAAGACACAATAACAAATAATAACTGCGTAACCAATAATCAAAAATTCAATTTAAATTTCTTTTTAAACACAACATGTAAAGACGCCTTGAACTTATCTGAATTTATTGAAAAAATGCAGGTTGATTTTGAAGATATTGAAAATATAGGTAAAAATGGATATGTTTTGGGAATGACTGATATTATACTTTCCCGTATCAAAGAAATGGATATTACCAAACGGCCTTTGCATTGCACTGATTTAAAACGAGAAATCATGTATATTAAAGAAAACGACACTTGGAATAAAGATACACCTAATAATAATAAATTACGTAAAATGATCAATATTGTCTCTGCACATAACTACGGCACTATTCCATTATGGAGAAAAAAGTATCCAGAATGTGAAGATTTTAATAATCCAAAATATGAGTTCTCCATGTCTATGATGAAAAACATATTAGGTGAAGTAGGAGAAGAACAAATAAAACTTGACAACAAAGTAATTAAAAATATTGCAAAACACATCATTATTGAAAAATAACTTCTATAATTAGTGTATATGAGTTTAGCTAATTTAATAAAACTAAGCACTTTTTTAGACATGTTCAAAGTTAAAATAAACGCTCTTTTCACATTTATCTTGTTATTTTCTATTATTTATTTATTTTTGGATGATAAACATTTCAGTGGTGTAAATTTCATTAAAGATGCTATAAAAGAAGAAGTTATCAAGAAAAAAATAGAGAAAAATATAAAAGAAACTTTAAGTAGAAATATAAATGAACCTTTTACTGAAGAAATATCCATGGATGCAGCCCCATTATTTAATTTTGAAAAAAAAGCCAATAAAAAAGAAGTTGATAAGAAAATAGATAAAGTTACTGAAGATACTGAAAAAGAAATTGAAGAGGAAGAATTAGCTGTTGAAAAGATTGAATCTACCACATTACAAAAACTCTTTGACAGACTTTATTTCTCAATTATTACCTCTACACTATTAGGATACGGCGACATTTACCCTATTACCAACATTAGTAAAACAATTGTTATGATTCAATCTCTCTTGACTATCACATTGATTATTGTTTAAACATATATTTAAAACTTTTTAAATATATATAAAAGCTCCCTGCGCGGATCGAACGCGCGGCCTATAGCTTACAAAGCTATTGCTCTACCACTGAGCTAAAGGAGCAAACATTTTTTTTAATGAAAAATTAAACATAAGCGCATAAAACATCATCTTTGCAGTAACCATCCAAATATTTAAATTTATAATCTTTATTTATTTCTAATATCATATCTTTTATCTTGGCCAAAAAATCTATATCTCCAAAACTTCTTTCATTCCAAGGAAATGCATTTTTAATAATACGAACATCGTCAATTAAAATTACGTTGTCCTTTCTATCTAAGCTCGCAATTGCATTAATCTCATCAAATAAAGGACATCTATATTTAAAATTATGAATGTTTGTATTATCAACATGTGCATCCAGAAAAAAAATCGTTTTATTTTTAAATGTATCAAACCCCAAATATTTCTTCATATTTGTTGAATCATCCAAATATAGGTGATATTTACCTTCCTTAATCTCTTCTTTAAATATTTCCCACCCCTTGCTAACAAAATCACCACGAATTTCTATACAATGCACCTTAGCAAAATTACAAGCTAATGCATTTTTTGTTGATACTCCTAATTCTGGATCCCATAAACCGGTTTCAAAATAATTCGTGCAATCATGCTCTTTTCTAAATTCTTCTAAATCAAAACTTATAGGCATCCTAATTTTAATATGTTTTTTTTTTTAAACCCTTTCTTGTAGAAATAACAAAATTCAGATGAAACTGAAACAAAGAAGTTACTTAAGTTTTCATACCTATATTACAGCATTAAACTTGTTCCAATATTTTTTTGTGCGCCCTTTTTTTTTGGATTATCGCAAGACAAAATATCTTTTTTTATTTATATGAATGTTCAAATTCTTTTTTTCTTTGCCTGCTTACCCTTAATTTTTGGAAATTTACCAATTTACTTGAATGAAACAAACGTAATTGTAGTTAAAGATTCAATTGATGAAGCTACAGCAAGTAAATTTATTTATCAATTAAATTCCATGTCAAATAAAAAAGACGTCTTCGTTTATTTAGACACACCTGGTGGTTCTGTTGAAAGTGGTAATAAAATATTGATGGAAGTTCAAAAATATAATTTGTCTTGCATAGCCGACAAAGCATACAGTATGGGTTTTGCAATCTTGCAAGGTTGTAAAAATAGATATATTCGTCAATATGGTAGAATCATGCAACATCAAATCAGTTACGGAATCAGAAACGAAAAAGGAAAGATTGATAGTTATGGTAATTTTATTGATCAAGTTGAGGAAGAATTAGTGGAATTGCAGGCAGAGAAAATAGGAATGGAAAAAACAAGTTTTCAATTAAAAACAATGAACGATTGGTGGTTAATGGGTAAATATGCAGTTAGAAATAATTGTGCTGACGAAATTGTAGATGTATTTTGCGACGAAAAATTAACAACATCTAATCATACCGATTCATTTGGAAGCATACACTTGGTTTATTCCAAATGTCCTTTAATTGGTGAACCGTTAGAAGTTTATATAAAATAACTTTTTTTTTAATAATTTAAATATTTTGATTGTATTTAAATTATTTATGAGAACAAGAAGCAAAAGTAAAATAGA
>Ga0181402_1000338_pt1 | contig 17180 bp, 32 predicted proteins | sample 25SPOviralmetaG_FD_130131 | JGI IMG/M metagenome (GOLD analysis project Ga0181402, IMG submission 130131) | Marine viral communities from the oligotrophic San Pedro Time Series (SPOT) site, San Pedro Channel, CA, USA - 25 SPOT_SRF_2011-08-17 | ecosystem: Environmental > Aquatic > Marine > Strait...
AACAAAAGAAACGCAACCTGAAGCAGGTGATGTGGGAAGATTAACAATCGGAACTCTTCCATACAGGCAAAATTCAAACGGAAATTGGCTTGAAGGAAACTCATTTATTTCTGCAAGAACTGCTGATTTGCTTTTACAACCGGCATCGCATCCTGGATACAGTCGTGTCGGAATTGGAGGCACATTACCAAAAAATAAACTTCATGTTGTTTCAGATTCAGACGATTCAGTTGTAGCAAAATTTACACGTCCTTTTGCGGAAGGTGCTACTGCAAACGAAACTACCAATTATGAAAGTTATGTATCAGTTCAAGCAGGATATGTAGATGATGTTTGGGGTGAACAATCAACTGTTAGAATAGGTGCAAAACGAAGTGCAACTAGCAACGAAGCAAGTTTAGTTTTACAAACAGTTGGAGCCGGTCGTTCTACTGGAGACAAACTTGTAGACAGAATGTACATTGCAAATGGATATGGACACACTTACATTTATGGTGAAATGAACAACGATAGTTTAAACTTAAATATCGATGGTACAACATCATTGTTGAATCTTGTGAATCGTGAACCTGTTGTAGACGAAACATCTGTAAATCCTGTGGGAATTACTTTCAAAAGTGCTCATTCTGATGATGCAACTAAACCTATAACAACCCGTGCGGCTATTTATGCAACACGTGAAGCATCACCAGGAACTCCAAGTGCAGTTAGTGGAAGACTTCATTTTGCAGTTAATAATCATGGATCGCAATTAAGTGATGCAATGGTAATTGCTCCACACGGTGGTGTGTATTTTGAAAATAGTATTGTTGTACGAAGAAGTTTTGCGGATGATCCAGTGGCTGCAACCAATAGTGCAATTCTTAATGTAGTTAATTCTACTGTTTCTGATAATCATAAATCAGAGTTTATTGTTCTTGGAAATGGTAATATTCAACAAGGTGGACCACAACAGACATTTAATGCCAACGGACCATCAACTAATAATACTGCATCTAGTGTAATGTGGTCACAGAAATTAAATGTACCTCCAACTACAACTGCGGGAACTGGTGGATATACTCATTATACACTTAATATTGGAAATTATGTATACGGTAAATTTACTATAATGGCTGCTCGTACAAATGGAAGTGCAAATTATGCGTTCGCAGAATATATTGTAAGTAATAATAATGGTGTATTACATGGAACTGCATTAAACGAAAAATTAATTGGAGGAAATGTTGAAATTCAGATAACTCAATTAAATAACAATCAAACTGGATTAAACAGCAATCAATGCCAATTTAAAATAGCAATGAAGCAAGAAGGAAGTGGAGGATCAATTACTGTATTTTATCAAGGAAGTAGCAGTCTTGCAAGTACTGATCACGATCATTCACATACAAATTGGTAATAACATTAAAAACTAAATCAAACTTTGAAAATCCCAACCACTTGGTTGGGATTTTCTTTTTATAATAAGATTAAATTTTTTGTTTGACTTTTTATAAGAAGTCTTTATATTGTTTTTTATGAATCACGATTTAAAACTAACAACCGAAGAACTGCTTATGATTGCACATGATACTCAATGCAATCTTCAAAATGCTATTGACAACAATATATCAAAACGTGTATCTTTCTATAATACTATTCAAAATAAAATTCAAACATCTTTACACGGACCCGTAGCTCAGCGGTTAGAGCAGAGCACTCATAATGCTTTGGTCGCAGGTTCGAATCCTGCCGGGTCCACCACTTAATATGATAAACTTCAAAAATGTAAAAAAAATCGTGACTCACTCAGGTCATGCTCACCGAGATGATTTTTTGTCGGTTTGCTTTACACTTGCGATGTGTGCATATGAAAATAACTCACCCTCGTTAGAAAGACGCAATCCAACAGATCATGACTTAAATGATCCCAATATTGTAGTATTAGATGTTGGTGAACAACATCAACCTGAACTTAGTAACTTTGATCATCATCAATTTCACCGAAACGAGGTTCCTGCGTGTGCATTAACTTTGCTTTTAAAAGATATAAAAATTTACGAAGAAGCAAATCTTGGATTCCGTTGGTTAAATGTTACAGAAAAATTTGATAGCAAAGGACCCTATTTTGTTGCAAACGAAATTGGAATTGAGTGGAATAAAATATCCGATGCTACATTTTCTCCGATTGAAGAAGCAATTCTTAATAGATTCTCAAGATACACTAAATATCATCCAAAATCAGACATTTATATTATGATGCGACATATAGGTGAGCAATTGTTGAAAACACTTGAACAATTTACCGAAAGATGGGAAATTTTGTCAGAAACCACCAAGACACTTGAAATTGATAACAATCTAATTGTATTATCAGTCGGAATAAATGGAGACGATGATCCTACTTTTGCTTTAAATGCGTATGTTGACGAAAAATATCCATCTGCTATTGCTACTATAACACTAGATGATCGTGGTCATGGAATGTGTTTGTTTCGTTTAAATGATTCTTCTAAAATAGATTTTTCACAAATAGAAAACGATCCGAACATATTATTTGCACACAAAAATGGATTCGTTGCAAAAACACATAATATACTTAATGATCAGAAACTTACGGAAATAATTAAAAAATCTTTAACTTAATTATACTTTTTATAATATTTTTCTTGACATTTTAAACGAAATTTGGTAATATATATACTTAATTGACAATAACTGAAAGGTAAAACAAATATGAAAAATACACTAATTTTAATCGCAATCGCAATTTTTTCCGTTGGAAATTCGTTATCTGCCGCTGAACAAGGTTGGGGAAAAAGTCAAACACAACGTAGCATCGGAGGTATTCTCGGTGGTGCAACTGTTGGTGGAGTAATTGGTCATCAGCACGGTAAGCAAAAAGAAGGAATCATTATTGGTTCTGTTCTTGGTATGTTAATTGGAAATCAAAGTGGTAAGTCCAAGGATATTCGTGAAGAACAACAACAATGGGAACAACGTCAACGAGAAATGGCACATCGTGAACGTATGCGACGTGAAGAACAACAAAGAATTGAACAAGCACGTCAATATCGCATTCAACAAACTCGTCAAACTTCTTCCACATTTAGTAATTCATCAACTTCTGTATCGTCATCAGACGAACTTACACAGGCAAGACATCGTGCCGAGCAACGTGAAGCAGAATTAAAACGTGAAATTGAGATTCGTAGAATTCAAGAAGAACGACGCAGAGCATTGCTTGAGTTTCAAGAACGTGAACAACGGGCACAAGAGCAACTTGAACAAATTCGCAACGGAGGATCAGTTCAAATTCAATCTTCAAGCAACTCTCGTTATTCTAACAATCCAATTTATTAATTAACATTTTATTTAGTCAAAATGCAAAAACAAATTGAAGATCTACCGATTGCATTTCAATCTTTATTCGCAGAACTAAAAGCAGAAAAAGATGTAGAAGAAGGATCGGCAACTGATTATGTAATTCAACCAACCAAGAAAGATGTGCAAGAAGAATACGAACAACTTGACACCGTTCTTGAAGATGAAAACGAAGCAGATTACGATGAGTATGACGAAAACACTTATGATATGAATGCAGTTTCACCTTACATGAAAGACGCATTTGGAGAATTTGATGAAGATGGTGAATATGAAGAAGACGATGATTATGTGTAGGATATAATCATATGTTGGTAAGTTGATTAAGAACCACTTCTACGGAAGTGGTTCTTTTTTTTTATATGCTTGCAATGAAAGTTCTATGGGTATATATTAGAATAAGTCAGATAACTTACATAAAGATAAATATGAAAAATACAAATTGGGGATGGATATTAATAGTTTTAATCGTTATGATGATTATAATTTGGAAACCTTAAATAAATGAATAGCAACATAAACTACATAAATACACCACATACACTTACGATAAAAAATCGAAAAAGTAATCAACTCATTTTAAAGAAAAAGTTTACCACAGAGACGGATGCTTTTAATTACTTAAATGAAGTTAGAACATTCAAAGACAATTCATCCAAACTAACTTTCACTATAATAGGAGCAAATTGTTTTTACTATTGCTAATATGACATATTTTTCAAATATTGGTTTACGTGCTATATTGTGGTCAACGGTACTTGTCTATTTTTTTCAATCTTATTATTTTCCGAATGTAGACGAAAATTTTGGATTGTACTATATAACACATCCTAACTTTAAAATACATCAGTTATTAACATATTCGTTTTTACATTTCGATGCCGTCCACTTGATTGTAAATCTTCTTGTGTTAACAATGGTTGGAGTTCAATTAGAACGTGATATAAAAACAATTCCATTTTTAATATTAAATTTAATTACTGCAATAGTCGCAGGTGTATTTCAATTAATTGCAAATATGATTTCTGTTTATTTGATATTCGGTACATTCAATCCGTTTGAATTGGAAACTATTGGGCCTGCAAAAAAACTTGAAATATTATTTGAACATGGTCCTTGGTTGTATTCTATGCTCAACTCTGTGACAATAGGAGCATCTGGATGTGTATTCGGTGTGCTAACTGCGTTTGCTTATTTGTACCCCAAAAACAAAATAAGATTTTTATCAGAGGTTCAAATTTCAACTAGATTTATAATAATTTGCTATTTAATTTTACAAGTTTACAATGGAATTACACTTTCTCATAATGGCATTGCTCACTTTGCACATCTTGGAGGATCAATTTCTGGACTTTTAATTGCTATTTATTACAAAAAAAAGTATCATTTAAAATTTGAAGTATGAAGATATTATTTTATGTAGGTTATTTTAAAAACAAATGGAATGCCAATACAATTCATTCAACGGGAGTGGGTGGTAGTGAACAATGTGTATTGTATTTGGCAAAACAACTTGCTACCAAGTATACTGTTTATGTGGTTGGTGATGTACTTGAAGATACCATTGATAATGTTGAATATAAAAGTATAGCAAATGCAAATAAAGATTTAAAGGGTCAGTTTATAGATTGTGTAATTGGGGTAAATTACTTAAACTATTTTTATGAACTTAATCAAGTCAAGTTTGATAAAAGTTTATTTTGGTTGCATAATACAGAGTTTCATATTTGGCATCGTGGTACGGTGTTGCGTAATGGTGGTAGGTGTGCCTTACAAGAAAAACGACTTACACGAATAATATGTTTATCAAATTGGCACAAAGAATATTTTGGAAAAGAATATCCCGAGATTGCACATAAAATATCAGTAATAGGAAACGGAGTTGATTTTAATTCATTTCACAGACCAATAAAAAAGAAACAAGGAACATTTATTTATTCTTCACACGCAGAACGTGGACTTTTAAAAGTTTTAGAAGAATGGGAAAATATTACAAAAGGTAGAAAAAATTGCGAATTGCATATCGCAACACCGGAATATGGACTTGAATATTATATCAAAAACTTTTCCGAGTATGTTGATGAACTTGAAAATGTATATTTTCATGGTTCATTGAATCGTGAAAAATTATATGAATTAATGTCAACGTGTGAATATTGGTATTATCCAACCGACTATGAAGAAACATTTTGTATAACTGCACTCGAAATGCTTGCACATTCTGTGAAACCAGTAACATCTTGTAAAGCAGGATTAAAAGAAACATTAAATGAATTTAATTGCGAAAGATTCGATGATAAACTTGACTTTGGTGAAATAAATGAGTATGTTAGAAATTGTGATTGGAAATATAAATTAAACGAATGGGAAACATATATATTTAATATGACAGATGAATTTAAAATAGATTGTATTTATATAATTGCTTTGCATTCTAATTCTGAAAAAATAGAGAATTGGAAACATCAAATCAAAAATAAATTACTAATTGATTATGATGGTCATCTTGCAATCAAAAATGCGAGAGTAGGTTCTGAGTTGTCTGAGGATTGGTTAACAGAACGCAATTTGAAGATATATTCAGATTGGAAATTAAATGACTCTGACAACTCTTGGTGGTCACGTGATATGACTCCTGGTGAACTTGGATGTTCAGTTTCCCATTATGAAGTTTGGAAAAATGCAAAAGAGCAAAACTTTGATAGAATTTTAGTTTTAGAAGAAGACTTTTTAATTGAATCTGCATTTACAAAAGAGATGGTAACTGATTTGCCTGAGAATTGGGATATGGTTTATTTTGGTAGGAATTTGATAAATGAAAATTCTGATGAAAAAATAAATGATAGTTATGTGAAACCAGGTAAAAGTTACAATTCTCATGCTTATATATTAAGTGCTTCTGGAGTCACTAAAATTTTAGATAATAAATTCAATGAAAATATTATACCGGTTGATGAGTATTTAATATGTAATTATCAAAAACACGAACGTAATGATCTGCACTTTTTTAACAACGACATGAATGTGTATGCTCCGTATGCAGATAAATCTATTGTAAGGCAAACAAGCAAAGGATCAGTTGAAGGACCTAAAATACCAGCAAATTTGAATCATAAAAAATTATTATATAGTTTTTACGATGATCCTACCAAGTGGGCAGAAAAATTTATTAGTTATCCTGCTCGTACACTTGAATTTGATTTGATTTTAGATGAACCATTTGAAAATTGCTTTTCTATGCCTTTGTTTACACGTGAGTTTTGTGAATATATGATTGAAGAAGCAGAAGAAGCAAATGTATGGAGTACAGATAGACACGAATATTTTCCAACAACAGACTTTCTTTTAAAAGATATTCAGTTTGACAAAATATATTATCAGGTATTAAAACAATTTGTGTTTCCTGCATTGATTAATGCTTATTCGTTGGATGGAAAAGGTTGGAGTGAAATGGAAAGTGAAGATTTTTGTGCAAGATACTTACCAAACGCACAAGGACATTTAAGTTTGCATCACGATCATTCACATTTAACATCGTTGGTAACTCTTTCGGACAAATCAGATTATGTAGGAGGTGGAACGTATTTTTCAAAGCAAAAGAAACTCGTTAAAGAAGAACAAGGATATGTTTCTTTGCATCCTGGTAATATTACTCATAAGCACGGAGCAAGATCAATTACCGAAGGATCAAGATATATTATTGTATCATTTTTGAAAAATCTAAAATATTAGTCGTTTATCTCAAAATAATGCTTGACTTTTTATAATAAATTTGGTAGTATACTTGTATTGAGAGTGAGTAATAACCAAATTAAAAATTCAAATCAAAGAGAGAAAATGAATATTGAACTAAGTAATCCTGTGATTTCACGATTAGCAAATGACTATGTTATGTCGTTTCTTCATTATACCGGTGAAAATACCGAACACATCAACAATCAACAAGACGGAGATATTAGATTTTATCACGCAGATGGTTTCGGAAATTTGTCGGAAAAATCAAATAATATGTATTCAGAATCAATGAAGGATATGTTGTTTGATTGGAGTCACGTTCGTGATTCATCTGATGAAGCATTTCTTGCAATGGCACACGCAATAAGTGCTTGTGTTCCTTGTGAAGCAAAATTTGATGATTCGTTGCTTGATTTTAAAACCTTCGTTGCCAATTATTTTCAAGACCTTCGTAGGGAATTGGATTATTATGTAACTATGGAACCAGATGCAGTTTCCGAGATTGACAGAATTGATCAAGAATTGTATCACGAAACATCAGTTTAATAAAATGACAGAAATAGCAAAACAAACAATTTTAAGTTTAAGTAATGCAATGCTTGAAAACGACATTGGTCCTGTTTGGGATGTTCGTAGCAACATTGAAACATTACAGGTTACCGAAGAAGAACGGAAAGTTATTCGTCAGTTGATGGTAACTGCCGATGCAATGGTAGAATTTCAGCACAATGTGCTATATTAATAATAAGTAAAAGGAGAGATAAATAAAATGGGATTTTTTAGTTGGAATTGTAAGTGTTGTGGAAAGAGCATCGTGTCACCTTATTCACCCAAACAAATTGATTGGATGAACAAAATAACGATGGTTCTTGAAACAGGAGAAGTAGTTCAAGGTGAGTATGATGGATACGGAAACATTGGTAATCGTACCGATGAACACGCATTTGGAGATAATTGGGACATAGATGAAAATGCTGAAAGTATTTGTTTAGACAACGAACACCAAGCAACTTTTTATCATACTGCTTGTTACGAAGAAAATAATCAACCTGGATTTCAAGGTCAAAATGATTCTGCACGTGACCAAGGATTTTTCTTGGACGGAAAGGATTATGCAGATTGTGTACCAACCAATGCGTCATGACACCACAAGTAAAAGCAACATTGCAAGCATTTGCAGAGTATTTTAACGAATTTGAAGATGCCGAAGATTTTAATTATGGTACAATTCAAATGTGCTATGAGATAGATCAAGAACGAGACGATGGAAGCATAATCGGAAGAACACTGGTTTATTCAGGTCACGATAAAGATGGTCACCGTATGGTTCGTGACGAAGGTATATTTGAAGTAAATGCTAACGGGGAAATTATGAGATGTGATGGTATATTAAGTTCCACTTGCGATTATATTTCAGATAAAGGATTGAAACTTTACGAAGAAGAACATTGACAAGCATTTCGTTATAGTTTACTTTGATATATGTTATGACAAAAAAATGTAAATTTGAAGTGGAAGTTACGTATAACTCTGATTACTTTGCAGAAGGAGAAATACGAGATACAATTAAAAAAGCAATTAAAGATTTAAATGATTCAAAAGAAAAAAAGTTTGGTCGTTTGAAAATGTGTGATCCCGGTAAAACAAATCATGGTATGACTTGCAACATTGAAAGTAAAGTTATTGTTCCAAAGAAACCACACGTGTATATTGAAGAAATAGCAGAGTTTTCGGAATTAATGAACGATGAAGTCGTTGATTCCAAGATTGTGTTACCTGATGTCAAAGTTGAAGAACTATTAAAAGAAGTTGAAACTGCATTCAACAAGTAATATGGCAAAACGAAAACAAAAACAACTTCAAAAAATGCAAGATGAATACATTGACTTTTGGAGTCGTTGCGTAACCGAGTCAATCTTTTGGTTGACTCCTTATATAGTAATTTTTATAGTTCTCGGATTTATATTTAATTGACATGAATGAAGTAGCAATATTATTACAGGTGTTTGTAGCACTTGTTATTTTTAACGTATGGACATTCCGTTCAGATAAACCAACAAAATATCGTGGTGGATCAGCAAAAACATTAAGAGAAGAATTCATTGAATTTGGTCTTAGTGAAAAAATCTTTGTGTACACAAGTTTGGCAAAACCTGCACTTGCGATTGCTTTGATAGTTGCAATATTTTTTCCATTTATGACTATACCCACTGCATTAGCAATGGCATTTTTTATGGCAGCTGCATTGTTAATGCATTATCGTGTAAAAGATAAATTCATAAAGTTTATTCCAGCGGGCATTACTTTTGCTTGTTGCATTGCCATTGTCGTTGTTTCTTGATGTCTAAAGCAATTGCTCTACTAGAAGAATTCGCCGAGACCAACGATGATGTCATTTTTATTGATGGTGACATTTTGTATCGTTGTTTAAAAAAATATATGCCAATTGTATATCCACGATTAGCTAATATGGGGTACATTATATCTGAAATAGAAATACTTGATTCTACAGATGAATATATGAGTGTAAGATTTTATCCTGTGTTCAAAAAATGAACTTGACTTTTTATAATAACTAAAGTATATTGAAACAATGAAACTAGGACTTGTCTGTATCTCTGAGCAACTAAAAAGCATCAATAAAGAAATTGCGTTTCGCACAATGACACGCAAACGATTTAATGACTTAACTGCGTTATATGATCGTGAGTATGCTATAAAAGAATTGTCCAACAGAATTCTTACGAACATAGAAGTTACCGGTTTAGTTATTGATCATTGCGAAAAACAAAACTTTGCTCATTATCGTCTTACTTGTGCAGGATTTCCACTTATTACAGACCCTACACTTGATTTGTCGTTTACAAAACTACACGATCACCAAGAAATCAAAAAGCAATTGAATTTGCTTGGAAAGCAAATCAATGAATCATCTGTAAGCATCGGAAGTCATCCTGATCAATTCAATGTTCTTGCTTCTCTTAATCAAGATTCGGTTGAAAAAACCATCAACGAATTAAACTTTCAATCAAGCATCATTGATATGATGCTTCAACCAAGAAATCACACGTGTCCTGTGAATATCCACATCAACGCAAGTCCTGCAAACAAATCTGTTGATGTATCAGATCAAATAGAAGAAATGGTAGAACGGTTTTATGCAGGTTTCTCACGATGCAATGAATCAGTTAAAACTCGTCTGACTTTAGAAAACGAAGACAAAGGATTTTTCAGTACAGAGCATATTCTTATGTTTCATGCTAGATTAAAGGAAAAGTATGATGTTTCTATTCCGATATGCTACGACAACCTTCACGACATCTGCAACAACACTTGTGGTAACGATGTAGAAACTAATATGAACTTATGCTTGGAAACATGGCCAAACGATGTAGAACCCGTGTTTCATTGGTCAGAAGGTAAAGAAGATAAAATGCGTAGTCATCGTGATTACTACACCGACAATTTCTTTCCACCGATAGCACATCGTGTAATCAAATGGGAGTGTGAAGTAAAAGCAAAGGATTACGCAATTTGTCAGTTGCTTGAGCAACACGAAGCAGAAAATCTGCTTGTTGTGTGATTATGCTTGATATATCAAGCACATTAGTGGATTTTGGATGGAAACCAACAATTTGGATGCTTAATTGCATATATTGCATGGTATATCATGCCTAACAAGCAACTTGGTGATTATTATAAAAATAATGCTTGACTTTTTATGATAATTTTGGTAGTATACTTGTATTGAGAGTGAGAAAGAACCAACAACAAAATACAAAAAATATGAATAATCTAGACGAGAGAATCGAAAACTTTTTACAATTAGTTAACCAAAATATGCATAATCATTACAGAAACAATTTTCCTTCAACTTATGCGGAAACTGCCGAAGATCATCAATATGTAATTGCTGATACCGGTCGTAAGTTTCTTAGAATTGCCTCTGTTGATCGTGATGGCAATGCTCGTAGTGTTTATTGCTTTGTTGCTCTTACAGACGGAAACACCAAGAGCATGGGTTCTTATTCAACTGGTGACATTATGAAACCAGCAACTTGGAAGGCACCAGCAAGACATTCAAGAGGTTCGGTTCTTGCCGATGACTTTGGTCTTTCGTGTGTAGGACCTTACGGAGTTGATTATTTAAGTCGTAGAGGTGGTTCTTACAAGTTTTCACCTTTAACTGCAACTGCATAACCCATTTAAAACAAACAACAATATATTATGAAAAATAAACAAGTAGCACAAATCACTCTCGGAGTATTAATAATCACATTTATGACCGGATTCTACGCAGGATTCACGGGATCACAGGCAACACTTCAACCTGTACTGACTTGCCTTTCGGTTATAAGTCTTGGTACGCAGTGTTGGGCAATTGGTAGATTGTGGTCTGCAACTGATTTGTAAAATACACTAAGATTTAACTTGACTTTTTATAATAATTTTGGTAGTATACTTGTATTGATGAGAAGGAAATACTTCCTTTAAAAAACAAAAAAAGAGAGAAAAATAAAATGAGTTTTAATAACGGAGATAGAGTTAGAAGTAGAAATGGAATTGGTTTAGTGGGAATTGTAAGTTACAGAATTGAAGTTCCTCCACCCCGTTGGGAAGAAAACGGAGAAACACAGATTTCATATGCGATTTCATATCCCACCATCGGATCACAAACGATTCTTGACGAAGATAATATCGTTCTTGTAGAGAATCCACTAATATAATATGAATTGGAAAGAGTTAGCAAACGATTTAGTGTTATTTGAACAAATCACACAAAGATTCAAGGATATCGGATGCAACGAGGACGATGCAGTTACTTTAACAACCCATTTATATACAACAAATCAACCAATCGTAATCAGAACATCAACTAATTCTGACGACAATAATACCAACAATAATAGATAAATTATGAGCATTACGAAAACTAAAAAAGGACCAGGTCGTCCTAAAGGTAGCAAGAATAAGATTCAAAAGAATAAATCAACATCCTCAGTAAAACGTGGTCGTGGACGACCTAAAGGGGCTAAAAACAAGGTTGTAGAGCAAGTTGCAATAACTTATGAGTTACCATTCCCCAATCCCATCCACGAATCTCAGAGAATTGAGAATATTCGTTATATGACATCATTTTATCAACATCCTGATGGAAAACCCAAGACTATGGTAAATAAACCCAAGAAACGAGGTAGAAAGGCAAAACTTGAAACTTTTGATCCAGAGCAACTTCTAAAAGAAGATTTGGATAGTGATAAAATCACATACACCGAGAAGGATATTGCCGATGAATTGGGACGTATGGATGCTTATCGTGATCTTACCATAAATAAAGACAGATATTGAACTCTTTTTCGTCTTGGATAATATTTATCTTTGTGGAAATGATGGACAATGATAAATGAAAAACCAAGATAACGATAATAATAAAGGTTATGAGGGAGATGACGATACAAGAACACATATTCTTGAATTGTGTAAACTTGCTCAGGGTAATATAACGACAATTTATTGGTGCAAGCAACAAATAAGAAAAAGACTTAAGATTCTTGACAGGTTGATTGCTCGTATGAAAAATTCTGACGATGAACTTGACAAAGAACGAATCGAGAAAATTATCGGCAAGCAAACCAACTTTTGTAAGGAATTGGGTGAAAAAATCAAATTAGAAATAGAAAGTCTTGATGCAATTCGTGTGGCTGCAAAGGCATATGGAATTGATATAAAAACAAGATTATTAGAACTTGATGATTCACTGAGTGAAGACTCACTTGAAGATTTTTTTGATTCGGACGAAAACGAATAAAAAGAGAGTGAACATCGCACATACCCCATGTTTACCAACTTGCACGACATCCACTCTCTAAATAATATTCTATAGGAGATAATAATATATATTATCTATTCAAGTTTTTTTTTTAAAAAAACCAATTAGGTAATAATATTTATATTATAATGAAACGTACTTCATACAATTGGCAGGTAAAAGATTGTCTGTATCGTATTGAAGAGTGGAGAAATGCACCAAAAGACGTATGCCCATACACGGTATATATGCTTAGTTCCAACAATGGCAAAGGTCCTGGAGGTTTCGTAGGTTACTTCATGAGCAAACGAGACGCAGAAGATGCAATTCAAAAAAGTACAATAAAAACCTTGAAAGTTAAGATGTCTAGTGGTATGATATTACCATAATGATATTTTCAGAACTTTCTTTTCGTGCTAAATTAAATTATATTTTCTTTTGGATTAATTTGATTGTTGCTTTCGTTCTTGCGTATGGAGGAAGTTGGTTTTGTATATTCAGTTTTTTGGTTTCATTTTTTTCGTGGTGTGCATATAAATTTCAAGATAAATTAGAAGAAAAATTAAAAAACATTGACGATCAAAAATAATTTGGTTATCATTAATGAATGAATAATCGTCAGATCAACATTCGTATAAAATACGGAAACGACATTTATAAGAAAAATTTTTTGGAACATGACAGTGTTTCTTATATTACTTTTCTTGAGGAATTCGGTTTGTGGTATGAAATAAACGAAGCATCGGATGGGGAAACTCCGAAATTTGACGAAGAGAATATAGAAACGGACGATAAAAATGAGCAACAAGAAATATTATGATTATACGCAGATTCATGGTTTTTGTGAAACCTTGGCAAGTAGATTAAAAAATGGCAACTATGACTCGGTGGTGGGTGTAAGTCGTGGTGGATTGATACCAGCAACAATTATTGCAGAGTGCATGAATGTACGGGAACTTAGAACGATGGGAGTGCGTTCATATCAATTAAACGGAATTGGAAAAAGAAAAGATTCGGTGTTGTATCAAAGTTGCTCACCATATCTAGTTGGAAATGTATTGTTGATTGATGATATTTCAGATACAGGAGAAACTTTTAAGTTTTTGATTGATCATATTGGTCGCAATAAGAATGTTACATCTCTTACGACTTGCAGTTTGTTTGTCCGAAGAAGTTCCAATTATATTCCCGATTATTATCATACAGACATCGTAGGAAATGATTGGATTGTGTTTCCTTGGGAACCTGCCCACCCTCCTTCTAATTAAGATTTCCATAAAAAAAAGTTATTGATTTCATCAACAACTTTTTTTCACTTCAATCAACTTTTTGATTGACTTTTTATAATATTTTTGGTAAAGTATATAAAGAATGAGAGATAAAAGAGATAGAGTTTTAATTGATGGTGGAATTTCTTGGCAAGCAGATAAATTGCTTGAAAAATATCCTATTGAGAATATCAAAGAATGGAAAATAGATGGAACAAGCAATCGTTATCCAATGATTGTTTCAACGATTGAAAATCCTGTTAATGATCCGTGGAATCGTCCCACCTTACCTTGGAATTTCAATCAAGGTGATGGCAACAAATACAACTGGATTGCATCATCAATGCACGTCAAAGAATATACATATTTTCGTTATACATCAATCAAAGAAACTGCAATTAAGTTATGGCAAAAGAAGAAGTAATATGAAAACGCAAATTAGAAAAAATAAAAATATTTTAATTATATCCGAGAGTGAAAGTTATAGAGGCAAAAATATTAATTGGGCAACTTGGGACATAATGGAAGAGATAAAATCGGGAGATAGATTAAATAGAAAATGGGATATGGATTTATTCTGTACATATTACCCAACTAATCCTGTGTGGAAGTGTTCGGCATCAAATAGTTGGACTTATATGATAAAATATAATGGAAAACTGGATAAAGATGACATTGAACTTGATCCTTGGAATCGTCCATTTTCTAAATGGATATTAAATAACAAAAAGTGGGAAGACTATAATAAAATTTACGATTGGAAACATTTAGGAGATTTTTATACTGATTATACACAAAAATTTGTTATCCCAAGATATAAAAGACCCGTTTCAGTCAAGGGCAAATATGTGTGGGTGCATTACTATGGAAAAAAGCAAAAATGGCCGCAAGTAAAGTAATAGAAATTAATCCGAATGTTCATTGGTATTCACTTCAAGAGTTGAAGTTTAGATTTCCGATTGTCAACAAACGTTGGCAAGTCAATGGAGATTTATTTGAATATTTTTATGACTTGGATGAGCATATTGAAAGTGATCCGTGGGGAAGAAAACTTGTTTCGTGGAAACGACCGGGTCAAACCCAAGTTAATGATTGGTTGAATGCAACCACCAACGGAACATATTATCGTTTAACATCGGTTATGCGAAAAACGGTTGCTTTATGGATGTATCCTTCACCAAGTCATCCTTTGTTTAAATGAGTGTTGAAAAAATATTACAAATAGATTTGCTTGTTCCTGGCAACGCAGATGAAATATCAATTAAGCATCCTATAATCAATAAACAATGGATTGCACGTGGTAACGATTATTATGTGTACGTGCGAACTAAAAATTCAATCCGTAAGGATATTCCTAATTTTGATGATGTAAAAACTGATCCTTGGAATCGTAGTTTCAAAGATTGGAGATACGCATATGCACAACCCGGTGAACAATTTTATGAAGCACATAGTTGGACATCTTATAGAAATGATGGAAAATTGAATCCAAATCAATTTTATCGGTATGTAACCGTAAAAGGAAAATTTGTGAAATTGCATATGATTATCGAAAGATGATAAAACCTATTACAATTCGTGGAAATGTTCGTATGACCAATTATGGTCAATTAATATACAACAAAAACCAAGAGCATTTTTATACTTGGAACGAAGAACTTGATTATATTATCAAAGAATATCCTATAACGAATCCTGTGTACGATTACTCTCCACATGATATACGATTTAATATAGCAACAAAAACAAATGTAAGTGTGTTGACGGAACGACAAAAAAAGTTTCTCGAATTTGATCCTTGGAATCGACCTTTGCGAAAATGGACGGCAACTGAAACTGCGTATCCTGATACAAACTTTGCAAGAAAATATGGTCGTGGTCCATACGAATGGTTAGATACTTTTGACGGAATTGATTGGAGATGGACAACAATAGAAAACAAAGGAATTCGTTTTTACAAATATCTATGAAAACAAACAACGATTTTATACTAATTAAGAAGTGGCAGTTTTATGATGTTTATCCGAAGATTGTTGGAGAGAATGCGTTTCCTATTACCAATGAAAATGAATGGGAACGTTGGGTTGAACCCATCAATTATCGTAGTCATTTGATTGCACTTGTGCATGAACCTAAACTTGATCCTTGGGGAAGGCAAATGCTTCCGTATAAAACTGATCATGAAAAAACTCCTTTAATGTGGGGAAATCCTGGTTGGCCACATCCTCCTTTAAATGATATGAACATTGAAACTTGCATGACGGTTACTTCAGTAAATGGATTTGCGGTAAGATTATATCGCAGAAAACCAGATTGGATTGATCCGTGGCATAGAATCGAATGTAGAGAACGAGGAATTACTTTGAGTGAATATTATGATCTTAAAAAAAACAATAACGATTGACATATTTCATATAATATCATAAGATAATAGGATTATGTGGGATGTAAATAAATTGTTAGTAAAATATCCAATCAAGAATATCTGGGAGTGGAAATTCACGGGAAATGTTATTACTTCAATTGTATGTTTGCATGATATTAAACACGATCCGTGGAATAGAAATTTCACAGAAACAAAAAAAACTTTCACCGTAGATGAAATGGGACTACTTGTGCATGGATATACAAAAGTGGATGGAAAAAAAATAAGATTATGGAGTTGCGTATAAATGAGAATATGGAATAAAGAAAAACTATTGTTAAAATATCCGGTAAGAAATTCATCAGATTATGATGTAAATTATGTATTAGGATGTGGCAATGCATATTGGTATCCTGGATTACCAACCAAAATTGTAACTACCGATGGTGATGTTGAACAGGATCCGTGGAATCGTGAATGGCAAAAAAATACAAAGTGGGAAAAATACGAACCACACAAAGATACATACTTTCGGTGGGTAACTGTTGATAAACAAAAAATTGACGTTTATCTTGTTCAAGCAAATTATTCAATATAATGCTGATTAAAAAACTTAACATCAATAAAGATACTTGTGGTA
>Ga0181402_1000341_pt1 | contig 17157 bp, 30 predicted proteins | sample 25SPOviralmetaG_FD_130131 | JGI IMG/M metagenome (GOLD analysis project Ga0181402, IMG submission 130131) | Marine viral communities from the oligotrophic San Pedro Time Series (SPOT) site, San Pedro Channel, CA, USA - 25 SPOT_SRF_2011-08-17 | ecosystem: Environmental > Aquatic > Marine > Strait...
CCATTACGGACAAGGATTTTGAAAGGCTTGGTTTTAACGCCTTTTTTAGGATGACTTACGCCATCTCCATAGCGAGAAATTGTTTCTTCTTGCCATTGGAAAGTAATTGGTTCTTCTTTCAAGGTCATGCTCCAAATCTTAGTTGTTCTCGTGCAATAGCTAAGCAGCTTTTAGCCGCTTGCTTGCCGTAGGATTTTTCAACAGATTGATAAAAACGCTCCAAAAGACTCTCCACAGGGTCAGAAAATTTCTTTGATAATTGTAGAAATTGCTTGCAAATTGTAATTTTGAGGCTAATAGAGAAAAGCCAATCAGAAGTAGCATCATCTCGTTTTTGATGCATTTTCAGCTGCATCGATTCAATGTCGATTTCAAGCTCAGCACCAAGCACAGCAAGATCTTTACTGGAAAGATCTGCCAAGCCAGAGAGATAAACGGTCCTATTTAAGGCCTCGCTTTTAAAGAAAATTGCAGTCATTAAGGCAAAGTAACTTTGATTGTTGCACCGTTTGAATTAACGTAGCTAAGTGGGTTCGCTTTTCTAATCAGCCACATCCCTGCAAGACCTAAAGGCGATACATTGATTGGTGGCTTGCCAGGGGGCAGCGGCTGTAAATACTGCACAGTCCAACTAGGTGGACGTTGCAGCAAAACAGGTCGCTTGCTCCCCCACCTAAGCATGGTGAGGCCAATGCTTTCAATAGTCCGGGACATGTTTTTCGATCAGGGCCGACATGCGATTGATTAGCTCGTAAAGCTCAAGTTGTTGTGTAACTATGTCGCGATACTGCTCGACAGAAAGAGTGACTGTCGAACCCTCCGGGAGCTGCTTGAGCAGCCTGCGACAATAAGCACGTTGTAATTCCATCGGAGAGTTCGGGCATTGCATCATGAGAAAAGATCCTCCTTAGGCTTCACAACTGTCCCAGCAGTAGATTCAGCAAGACTGGCTGCAGAAGAATCAGCTGTTGGCTCAGGAGAGGCCAGTTGTGATGCTTCTTTAGCTTCTTGTGCGGCTACCTTTGTTTTGAAATCAGGCTGGTAAGTGAGGCTAAGGAAAGCTTTCCCGTTCTTTGATTCTTTTTGCCAACCAGAAATTTTGACTGGAAGCACATCATCATCAATGTAGTCATCGTGCTTCAGCTCAGTTCGCAAAGCCCAATGGAGATATTCAACGAACTCACTAATTTGACTCTTTGGAATAGTTAGCGTTCCAGTGAACGCTGGATAGGGCTTGCTTGCGTCATAATTTTCCTTGTAAATACGCTTCTGGTCTTCGACGCTGTTCTTGAAGATGTTGGACTTGAATTTGAAATCCATGATTAATCAGGAGTAACAGTGTTGGCTTCTTCAAACGCTTCCACGTCTGAAAGTTTGTAGCGAATTTGGTTGTTGATTTTGACGAACTTAGGTCCCCTTCCAGAAGATCGCCATCTGATCAACGTTTGACGATGGCATTGCCAGCGTTCTGCTAGCTGCTCATCAGTCAAAAAAATCATCGGGCTCTGGGACATGGCTAATAGGCTCAGGGGTAGGGACTTGCACAGGCTCGGTTTTAGGGACTAACAAGTCTTGGACCTTGTCGAGCGTTGATTCAGTTGCAGCAGGGACAACCGCAACCTCAGCGTCGATCACCTCATTCTCTTCAATAGATCTAAGCCCAAGAAGCAAGTCAGGAATATAGAGGCGGCTAAAAGCAGTGGCAGCTCGGTAATCAAGCATCACCCCTGGCATTGACTGCCACTTGCTGTTTTTAGTCCAACCCTCCTTTTTTGCCATGTCCAAGGTGATTCTAGGACCAGGAGCAGGAGTGCCAGCTCCATCTTTGATAAAGGCATGGCACTCAGCCCAGCCTTCCCCACGTTCCCAGGTGAATCCTTCAAATCGTCCGCAGCTTCGGATCAAGCCAATAACAAACTGACTGCTCCAGCTAGGACGACCATGGATCACATTCAAGCTCTGCATCACCTGGAAAGGCGACATGCTCATTCGATTAGCGATTTCAATCGCCACAATGCAGTTTGGGAGACCTGCTTGACCTCGGTACGCATTAGGCACTAACGCAGAGTCAGCCAACGACGCAGCAATACGCTGCGCCGATTCAAATGACTGAATGCTGCTATAAACCGACTTGTAAGAAGTGGTCGTGATTGCAGACTGTTCACTCATGAGTCAATCCAGGCTCCTCACAGGTTGACAGTGCTTCTTCCATGCGAACACGCAGATCACCAAGTTTCTTGTTGCCCGGTTCACGTTCGCCAGTAAGTACTTGAATTGTATTGGTTAGCAGCCAACGCGAAAAAGCCTGATCTGACTCAAATCCAGAGTCAGCCCGCAATTCACGCAGCTTTTCTGCATACCAAGGTGACAAAATTACTTCAACCTTGGCGCGATTCTTGGTGCCAGCTGGACGTGACATAGAAATGAAAGGAGTAAGTGGATTGGATCTGGGCCTTACACCTTGCTGGGGGAAAACAAGGATGCCCAGTTGTTAGAAGCCGTACTTCCTGTAGATGTCGTAGAAAGAACGTTCGAGACTCGTAAGCTTCGGGTTTTTCTCCCTAAGTGCAGCCTTAGCGCGGGCTTTTGCTGCATCGATCACGTCTTGTGGACGTGTTGTCCAGTTAGGGCTGGGCATTCATCAATACAGCTCAATAGGTTGGTGATCAGTAGGGGTGCCGTCTTCTTTAGGCAGCATCCATCTAGGCAAAGAGATCTCTTCAACACGCTCTGAATAACCTGGATAATTGTGCTCAGCCATCCACTTAGCAATGTTGTCTAGATCTTCTCGTGCATGCTGCTTGCCAATCTCAATCATCTGAGCATCAGCCATGTACACAGCAGCGCCAAACGGACGAGACTTTTCAACAACTGCAAATAAAAACGCCTGTGGCCTAGTACCAGTAGCGCCCTCAACGACGTCTAGATAGTGAGAAGCTTGAACGTAGTACCGATAATTCGCGACACTGCGCTGAAAGCCTTTTGGTGATGCGTCAAAAGTAGTTTTTAAATCAATGATCAAAGACAAGTCATCGAAAATAAAGTCAGGTCTTGCCTTCAGCTCAAGACCAGTAGCTTCGTCGGTACAAAAGAAGCTTTGCTCTGCCTTGCCTCTCAAATCACCTACAACAAGACTTCTTGTAAAAGGATGCACAGCTAAAGACACCATCATTTGATCAAGCACATAACCGTCTGATGAGTTGAGGATAATTTTGCCTTTGTTGTCAGAGACAAAAGACTTGCCCTCTTTAGTTGTTTTTCTCATGCCTTCGGGCATGCGTACTGCAACCTCATCAACGTTTTCACCAGGCAGTGCAGCTGCGTGCAAAGCGGTGCCTAAGTCAAAAGCTGCAGTTGACTCGCGTGGAGGACCATAAAGCATGTCATGCAAGTGCTTACCGCTCTTGCGGGCAGCATCAAGCTTGCTTTTTGAAATGGCTTCATGCGCGTGATACTCCGCATTGGTCATCTCAATCCCAAAGTTCATAAGCTCCTTGCTGCGTGTTGACGCATCGTATAGCATGCTTAGACATCCTGCAACCCCCTGATGCAGCTACGCTCATATCAAGCACAAGCAGTCTCAGGGCTTCGTGATGCGCTCGGTACTGCTCGTTCTGCGCTGCTTGTTATGCCAACTGGAGCAGGCAAAACCGTTGTATTTACTGAAATTGCTCGCTTAGCCACCCTTAAAAACAAAACAGTTTTTGTCCTGGTTCATCGCCGCGAACTCATAAAACAAGCCTCAGACAAGCTCAAGGCAGCTGGTGTAGAGCACGGGATTATCTCCGCTGGATTTGAACGCACTGACTCCTTAGTGCAGGTTTGCTCAGTTCAAACACTTGTGCGCAGACTGGAAACAGTTACTACCGCTCCAGACCTACTGATTATTGATGAAGCCCATCACGCAGTTGCAGGCTCATGGGAAAAAGTCATCCAGCACTTCCAAAACGCAAGAATCGTAGGCGTCACCGCGACTCCCAGCCGTTTAGATGGTCGCGGTCTTGGAAGCCATTTCTCAATCCTCGTGCAAGGTCCTTACGTCGAACAGCTCGTCGTATCTGGATTCTTGTCACCACACAAGGTGTTCGCGCCACCCATAAAGGCAGACCTCAGCAACGTCAAAACACGCGCAGGGGACTACGCAAATGATCAGCTTTCTGAAGCGATGGATCGCCCCTCAATTACTGGTGATGCCGTTCATCATTACCGTCTTCTGGCTGACGGTTTACCTGCTATTGCTTTCTGCTGTTCCATAGCTCACGCCACTTCTGTCTGTCAGTCTTTCCAAGCAGCTGGCTATCGCGCCAAGCTTGTTACCGGCAGCATGCCAATGGAAGAACGTGATGATGCGATCTCAGGTATTGCTGATGGTCGCACTCAAATTCTTTGTTCTGTTGATGTCGTCTCAGAAGGCACCGATGTTCCAGCAGTCTCAGCAGCAATCCTTCTCAGACCAACCCAATCAGAAGCTCTGTACCTCCAGCAAGTCGGACGCATCCTTCGCCCTCAACCTGGAAAGATCGCAATTGTTCTGGATCATGTTGGCAGCACTATCAAACATGGCTTTGTTGATGATCGCCGCATATGGTCGCTAGACACCAAACCAAAAAGACAACGCAAAGACGAACCAGCACCATCAGTCAGACAATGCCCAGAATGCTTCGCTGCATTTAGACCACAGCAATTTTGCCCTTGTTGCGGACATGAATTCAAAGTCAAGCCAAAGCGTCCTCTTACTGAACACGAAGGAAGACTCAAAGAACTGCGCAAAGAAGATGCACGCGAGCGTATAGAAAAACGCAAAGAACAAGGCAGAGCACGAACCCTGCCTGAACTCTTGGCCCTAGCTGCTAAAAAAGGCTACAAGCCTGGCTGGGCGTACAAGATTTACTACGGGAGGAAGAGCCAATAAAAAACCCAGGCAGCTGCAACTACCTGGGGAAAATGGAATTACGATCAGCTAAATGCTAGCAGCCCTCTGGTAAATCAAACTGTTTTGCTGCTGATAATTGATCAATAGCAAATCCAATTAGCTTGCGGCCAGCTTCTTTGTACCCGCGCTTGCATTTAAGCGAATACTGTCGAAAAAACTCGATGTGTTCATGATTGCTAAGTTCAATCGTAAAATCACGAGTTACCCCTGAATCATCAAGAAGCTCTCTTGACGCAGGAAGCACTGTGACTTCAGAGGGTTTAAGTTCCTCATCAGGTGCTACATAAGATTTGTTTGTTGGCTGCAAAAACGGTGCAACTGCGTCTCCTAAATAATCAACGTTATTCTTAGAGAGCCTAAAATTGTCTTTCGCGATGATGATGTCGCCAACGTTCAGCTCCTTAAGTTCCGGTTGCTTATAACAACCCAAGATTGCTGTTTCTCCTGCAAGAGGATGTCCCGGCATAATCATTGTTACAACATGGTCTTTATCTGGATTGCCAGGACGCTCGTAACAGCAACGGACATGGTTTGGCATTGTGTTGGATTGGCTTGAGTTGGTGGGGACTGCAAGATGCAGCACGACGCTAGCGTAAGCATATGTCGTGCTTACGTCAAGCAGGGTTAAAGATCTCTCTAAAACCTTTGATGTCATACATAAAAACGCTTACTCGCTCACCTGTCTTTAGATCGATCCAAGATGCTCCTGTAGAGCCATGAGGAACTTCTGAGTGAACTTCGCCCATGAATATCCAGTCCCTTCCCGGAGAGCCTTCATCGGTATCAGCGTCGTTTTTGTCACCATAAATTTGAACCTCGAATGCATCACAGCCAAAAGAGCCCTTGACGCATTTGTACCAAGTTCCGTGGCAATAGACTCCGACGATGCTGTCGTGATAAATGTGCAAGCTCATGATTCAACCTCGTATTGCTTAAAGATTGACTCGAGTCTCAATTTTGACGATGGTCGGTTAAAATCCCACCCATAACCTTTGCTCCAAGAGCTGTATTTAATAGCCAAAAGTGTGTTACAGCCAAAAGCACAATCAATACGTTGCTTGATGCCAAGGCCCGCAGCAGCGGCAATCAATGCGCCGTTGCAAACATATTGGCCGGCCCATTTTTCCGCGAAATGCTTACATCCGTAACTGCCATGCGTTTTTGTTGGACCCTTGGTTCGCTCAAAATGCTTGAGCCACTCTCGTGAGATTACAACCCCGTCAAGATAACGGTCTTCAAATTTGGGCTTACCTTTGCCTAAATAGGTGTTAGTTCCATGGCTGCAAAACCTGGGAAAAAGCAGCTTAGCCCTCTCTACAGAGTCTTTGGCCCATTCGATGTCTTCTGTTGTGATAACTAGTGTCAGGCCCATAATTAGGATTGTTCAGAAAGGTACTTTTGAAGCAGCTCAGCAATAAATTTATTGCGAGTCTTGTGGCTGGAGGCATCAAATGCCTCATTAATTTGATGCATCAATTCAGGGCTGATGTCAGCAACAATGCGCACTCTGGCTGGTTTTCTTCTTGCGTTCATTTGTCCAGTAAGGCAATAAGTGCAAAAATTTCCTGCTCCATGTCAAAGAATGGATTCTCCTGATAAGCCTTCAGAGCCCTGACAGGAGCTTTTGAAGCAAACTTTTCAGCAGCTGTCACCGCAAGGCGAAAGTTCTGCATATCGTTGCCACGCTTGTTTCTCGCACGCATGTTTATTCGATACTCGCGATAAAGACGAGCAGCTGAATCGCCTGGCTGTGTTGTCCCGTCAAAACGAACGCCAGTCGTGACGAGGGTCAAGAAATCTCTAACCTCGTTATCTGAGGCATGGTTTGTTAAATAAACCGCAGCTGCAAGCTCACAGCCATTAATCTTGCTGGTTACAGAAGTCGCTTGGTCGATCGCCGCTTTGTACTTTGCATGTACAGCAACAAGCATGTCTCTCTGAATGCTCGTCTTGATCCTGACCAAATGATTGGAAGACCAAGGCGTAATCAACAGAGAGCAAATATTTGCCTGACGGGCATTCAGCTTGTTGCCGGCGATCGTCAGGCGCTCATGAAGCATGCGGCGCTTGCCAATGTCGAGTGCATCGATTGACTTCACGGGAAGATCCCTGGCAACTATGAATTGAGCTGAGAGACCACTCTTTACCAGCGCATTTAATCGATGCTGACCATTGATGAGAGTGCCGTTGCGATCAAAGCCGATGGCATCGCAGCCAAGAACCCAACCGCCTGTCTTCATCTCTGCGGCGTACTCGGAAACAGCTAGCGGCCGAAGCGAGCGGTTTGCTGTGTTCTTGAGCAGGAAAGCCTTTGCGGTCTCAGGCGTTATTAATTCAATGTCGACAGTTGGTCGAGATACTTCAGTCATTGGATAAGTACAGCTGTAATGGCGACGCGAGGATGCTGTGGGATTCTCGTGGCTCCATGAGGATACAGCTGTCACCATTTCTTGGCAAGGCTCCGCCCCCTATCCTTTATGCATGGCAAACGCCGAAACCAAGATCCAGCAAGAGATTCGACTAGGTCTTGGGACTCGCGACGATGTGCGCCTATTCAGGAATCAAGTCGGACAACTACCTGATCCACGTACTGGAAGACCTGTTCAATTTGGTCTTGCGAAAGGCTCAGCAGATCTTGTTGGCTGGAAAACAGTCACAGTCACCCCAGACATGGTTGGACAAGAACTTGCTGTCTTTGCCTCTATAGAAGTCAAGACTCCCGGAGGCAGACCAACCCAAAACCAAAAAGCTTGGATGACAGCAGTCGAGAAAGCTGGTGGTATCGCAGGTGTTGCACGCTCAGTCGCAGACGCCACTGACATAATCGAACAACATACGGCGTAATACGACATTGACACAACCGTCGCACGACGTTACCTTTCGTCGGCGTCATCCAAACCTTGTTGGACTCTCCAAAGCTCGTTGTCAGAATTACTCAGAAGCAGAAGGACTGGCTCGAAACCCAAGCCGCTGACTTTAAAACCGTCTCCGATGTAATCCGAGAACTCTTGGATCGTGAGATCGCTGCTGACTCCATATCAAGCCTCAGTAACTAATGCCATCGCTATCGCTTGACCTCTCCCAGACCAAGCAGTTCACTTCCATACTCAAAAAACAAAAAGGCACTCTTCGACTTCGCGCTTTTTATCCCTCTGGTCATCCCTTCAAATCCTCAGACTCAGGACGCAAAGGCGAACCCAGTAAAGCAACAGTAGAAGCTTGGCAATCCGAAGGTCGTGGCGTTTATGCCGTCATTAACGATGGTGGTGACACTGACTCTGAAATAACAGCCTGTCGCGCTGTCTTCTGCGAATGGGATGATCGCCCAAAAGACTGGCAAGTCACAGCATGGAAAGATCTTCAACTCCCGGAACCCACACTCCAAGTAGACACTGGTGGCAAGTCAATCCACAACTACTGGATTTTCAATGACCCAATCCCGGTAGAAGACTGGAAATCCCTTCAAACTCGCCTGCTCGATCACGCTGATGCTGATCGCTCCTTAAAAAACCCTTCCCGTGTAATGCGCCTACCAGGCACATTTCATATCGATGCTGATGGCAATCCAGGTAATCTCACATCCATAATTAATGCCTCAGAAAAGTACTACACCCCTCGTGACATCGAGAAAGCTCTGCCTTCTCGAAAGATGCACGACAAAATGGTCGAGGCCAATCGCTACAGCGATTACAAGCCACGCACAATCGATGAAGTCCGCGAAGCTCTCGATAAAGTCAGCCCACGCAAGGCTGGTACTGGCACCTATCACATCTATAGAAACCTCTTCTGGGGACTAATCAAAGCAGTTGAAGAAGCAGGGGGGACTCGCGATCAAGCTATATCGCTCATGGAGTCAAACTCACCAGGCTGGAAGGGGCTGCATCAAATCGCCAACTCTGGTGGTGAGAAGGTCACTGCTGGCACTTTCTGGTATTGGGCAAAGCATTTCGGCTGGACACCACCTGTAACTACTCAATCAATAAAACCAGGCACCATCGCTAATGCGCTTGGTTCAGATGAAATTGAGGCGTCAGGTGAAAAGCCACAGAAGATTGAACCTAAGCAACTTATGCAAGAGTTGCGCTCAGCAAAGAAGCGCTTTAGATACAATGTATTCACTCAACAAATTGAACAAGAAGAAGTAGTCATAAAAGGCATTGAAAGATTCTACCTTAAGCTCGCAGATTTGAACGTTAAAGTCTCAAAGGACGTTGCGATTGACTGCCTCGTTGAAGTTGCTCATGAGAATGAATATGACCCAGTGACGATGTATCTAAATCATTGCGCAAATACTGTTGAAACGCCTGCCTACATAGACATGCTCGCTAGTACCTACCTTCGTCCAAATATCGAAGAGCCACCAACAGAGCCTACACTTTATGATGCAATGTTAAAATGTACTCTCATAAATGCTGTCCGTAGAGCCTTTGAACCTGGCTGCAAATTTGACCAAGCTTGCGTACTCCTAGGTGATCAAGGCGCTAGAAAGTCAAGCTTCTGGAAAGCCCTGGGAGGTCATTTCTTCTCAGATGCACTCAGAGATATCCAGTCAAAAGACGATCTCATGGTCCTTCATCGCAGCTGGATCATGGAATGGGCTGAGCTAGATCAAATCACTGGCAAGCGTCACGCTGGACAAATAAAAGCCTTTCTCTCTCAGTCAACTGATCTATTCCGTGTCCCATACGGCAAAGCAACTGAAGCCTTTCCACGCAGAGGAATAATAGTTGGATCAACCAATAAGGATAATTTCTTGGTTGACGAGACTGGCAACAGACGCTTTTGGGTCATACCCATCACAGCAACAATTGACAACCCAATCGACGTTGCAGCCCTCCTTAAAGAGGTCGACGCGATTTGGGCAGCTGCTGTCCATGCTTATCGAAACGCTGAACCTGCAGCCTTGACTATTGATCAGGAGAAAACTGTTGCTCTTGAAAACAATAACTACCTTGCCGACAATCCTTGGGAGGCACCGATCACTGCATGGCTCGCTGATCCTAAGAATCGACTGCAAGTAATCACTGCTGAGTTAATACTAACCGAAGCTATTGGTCGCCCTGTGGACAGGCAGACCCTTGGGGACTCGATGAAGATCGGTTCAATACTTAAGCGTTTGGGTTATATAAAAGCCCGAAAAACGATCAATGGAAGCAGTAAACAAATATATCGTCGCCCTGAAGCCTGAAAACCCGCAGCACCCTGAATTACCAACCTTGCTACCAACCTTTTACTAGGTGGTAGCAGCTGAAAGCCATTGCGCCCCAAGGGATGTACCAACCTACCAACCTATATACCCCTAAAGATTTATTTTTATAGAAATAGAGAGGAGAGGGGGCACGGAAGGGGCTCTGGGGGTTTTTTGAAAACTCTCTAGGGAGGTTGGTCATGGTTGGTAGTTGGTAGCCCAGGGTCTTGAGCACCGAGACTCGCTACGGTACGGTTTAAGGACCTGCAAGGTGTTGGTTATGGGCGTCAAATTCAATGGCAAAGTTTTAATTGACAAACTGACCATCATTGAGAAGACGCAGATCCCGTTTGCTGCCAACCAATCCCTTAAACGTTTAGGTCATTTAATAAAAACTCAACTCCTGCCAGCAGAGATGATGAGGAGCTTCACAGCTCCGGGAGGTGTGGGACGCCCTGTGCCCTTTACTTTGAATGCAATGGCGAAAGGCGGAAAGCCTACAGTTAAAAACATGACACTAACTCTTTCAATCAGAAAAGATTCCAGCCAAGGCATATCACCTGCGGAATATTTGTATTCTGCTTTCTATGGGGGTGAAGTCACGATGACACCCTTGACTTCTGCGATCTATGGAATTACTCAAAAATACGGAGTGCCTTTCTATGGAAATCTTTCAAGGCTAGGAGCCTTGACTCAAAGACTCGATATCAAGAGAAGTTATGCTAGTGCAATAGTAAGTGGCCTGAGCAATGATGCCACAAGAAAAACTCAGCCAAAGTCGGGCGAACGTTTTGTACATATCAAAGCTGGAAACAAATATCCAAAGGGTCCAGCTATTTATCGGGTGAAAGGTAATAGCCTTACTAGGATTATGAACTTAGTGGATAACAAGCCAAAAGTTGACGTTGCTCTCGAGTATGAGAAGTTCATCAACAAAACAGCGGAGAAGCGTCTGCCCAGCTTGCTCAGCCTGGAACTACAGCGAGCAATGGCTAGCAGGTAGACGCATGGTGCAGCATGAGCTACTATGAGGACATCGAGCTGGTTCTGCCGTACATGTCCATCGCTTCTATCGCTACTGATTACGAGAGAGCGGAGAAGGCTTACAGAGCTGGCTCGCCAATCATGACTGACGCTGAGTTTGACCAGCTCAAGGAACAGCTGTCCAGACTTGCGCCTCACCACCCCTTTCTCAACCCAGGGGGACTTGTAATGCTCAGTCTCAAGAACAATCGCAGCATTTCCTTTGATGACTGGTATGAAGCCCTCCCAGGCTCTCCTGAGCTTGTTGTGCAGCCCAAAATCGATGGCATCTCGATTGGTTTGCGCTACGTCGATGGCAAGCTGACTGAGGCGCAGACTCGCAAGGGTCGCTGTGCTCTCAAGATTGCCAAGCTTGCCCTAAATATCCCAACCAAAATCAAGGCCAAAGGTACTGTTGAGATCCATGGTGAACTTTGGGGACTCCCGGAGTCTGAGGACGACACAAGGTCTGCTCAATCCATAGCAGCGGTTGCTTCTCGCTTGAACCGTGCAGAAGGCAGTGGATTGTTGTTCGATGCCTATCGAATCATTGGTGCTCTCGAGGATGAACTAAAAAGCATCGAAGACCTGCAGGGGTTCGGTTTTAAGGTCCCAGACACACGAATTTGCACAAAGCCATCTCAGGTTCGTAGCTATCACGAAAAATGGCTTCGTTGGGAAATTTTTGACGCCTGGCCTACTGATGGCATTGTTGTGAAAGTGCTTGATCAGCGATTGCAGCGCAAACTTGGAGCTAGTATCGACTCACCTAATTGGGCACTTGCGTTAAAGAAACATGGTCGAACCTGATCTTATAGAGCAACGACAATATGCAGAGCGAATTTTGAAGAATGCCAACATCAGGCCATTGCGCATCAACCTGCTAACAGGCTTGGCGGAGGTAGAGCAGCGTCATTTAGCTGTGCTTACTGGGCTTGTTCAACAGATGGGCTTTCCACTGCATCCTGCAGTGTTGACAGACAAGAGGTAACTCTGTATGATTCCAGCAAGCCCGACGGCACTTATTTATTTGTACTATGAAGCCCTCAATCACCTGTTCGCAGTTTAATCAGTTAATTTTTCGAGTCGATGATTCTTGTATTGGCAAGACTCCTTTCGTTTGTTGCGATGGCACAAGTTCTGATCGTTTATTTACTGAACTTTTCAATGTAATTGAGGAGTTTTTTGACATCATCGAGGAGAGCAACTGATGCCATACTTTGAGCCAATTACAACAACAACTCGCCTTGGCAAAACAGGCAGGCTTGTTTGTTGCCCTCGTTGCAAGCAAGTGACCAGGGTTTATGCATTATCTTGGCATTGGATGAAATGCTTAGGCTGCGAAGATTCTATCCATAAATATCATTGGACTATTGGCCCTGCCGTAACATCGCAGCAACAAAAGCCTTCTCGCATGTTTAAAGCTCAACGAGGCAAATCAGCTCGATTCGCAAAAACAAAAAAAGAGCTATTGCCGCAATTGTCACATCCAGTATCTGAATATACAATCACAAGAGAAACTATTCCTGGCTGGACAAGACCCGACTTAGTATTAGTTATTAGCCGCAAACTTGAGGCTACTGTTAATTTCTTTAGCAATAACTTTTTGCCAGAAGGCCCTTCACTTGAATGGTGCGATAGCTCCGGGAGTCGATCAGTTTTTCTATATATGGTTAACGGTGATCAGCAAGACCTGCCGCATCGCACTTTTCAGGAATTTAAAGTGTTTTTGTCTGAGCGAGAGATTAAGCCTGATTTGATCATGCATCGCGAGGATCCTGGCCTTGGGATTTATTTGCCCGAGCTGGATGAAGCCAGCTACTGTGCCAATTAATAAGTGTCCACTCAATACTGGCTAATGGGCGCTAGCGATGGCATACTGTGTATGTCGCAAGCGAACAACAGCTTACGACTTGTTTGCTCTACTAGTTATGTGTACTTCCACCGATTCAATCAAGGCCAAGATCAGCAAGCTGCTCCGCATGCAGCAGTCCGACAATGCTTCTGAAGCAGCGAACGCTGCAGCCTTTGTAGAGAAGCTCTGCAAGGAGCACGGTATTTCTCCTGACGAGTGCTCACCTGCTTACGATCCTGAGCGTGATGTCGCTATTTATTGGACATCTGGCAAACCTTTCAAGCGTGTTGACCATGCTTCGTGGTCCTTGCTTTCTAATGTTGCTCGACACTTCAACGGCACAACTATCAGTCGCAGGATCCGTTGCGATGAGCCAGGCTACGTTGAGTTTAAGTATTACAGCACCATTGAGATTTTAGCTACTAAAGGCAACCAGATTCAGATTGATCTCTATTTTGAGTATCTCTCTGAAGTAATGGAGAAGCTTGCCGACAAGGCAAAGGCTGATCATGAAGCTGCAGGCTTTCATGGTGATCGTTCTTTCAGAGGCAACTTCCGCAAAGGATTTGCCGCTGCAATTGGAGAGAAGCTTTCTTATCAACGCAGGCATCAGATGAGAGAAGAACAGCAACAGGCTCCGGGAGTCAATGGCTCTCTGGCATTGCTCAAACGTACGGAGATCGAGAAGCGTGAGGTTTCTGCCCTTGTCAAACAGCGTTATCCACGCCTTGGCTCTGGCAGCTCTGGCACCTATGGCGGATCTGGAACCAGTGCTGGCGTAGCTGCTGGTCGAAACACCAGCGTAAGCAAGCAAGTCACACGCAGCAGCGCACCTGCTCTGACTGGTTATTGACTGTTTACGGCCCCTTCGGGGGCTTGTGACACTTAATAAGTGTCTACTAGTTCTATGCAGCGCAGGCTAGCGCTGGCATACTTTGTACATCAATCGCTTTCAAAGCATGGCATCGACTTACATTACAAAAGCTCAGCGCAAAATCCTGATTGATTCTTATCTCGACTGCGCAGAAGAAATTGGCGATGACACTACTGGCACTCGCGAACGACTTCAATCACTTAAAAATCCAGATCTTATAAATGAATGCACTGCATTCATGCCTGACTGCATGGAGGAACTCTAGTCATGGAAAACAAAACACTTAATTGCACTCGCTGCGATGGCGTTGGTGAGGTTGATCACTGGCGCAGGGATGGCACAAAAGTGTCATGCACTTGCTGTGACGGACGCGGATTTTTTGAATCACCAGATCTTGTTGAACTTTGCCGAGTGATCAAAGGTCGCAAGCCTTGCACTGTGCGCAGCAAGCGCCCAGAAGAGCCTCGAGCGTGGTTTCTTTGGCGCATGGTTCGCTTTCACACCGGCAAGGATGTAACACTTCCGATGACGGCATCAATTGCTATCGAGGGGGATCCATTCAAACCAACGCTTGATGTCGCAGCCAGAATGATTGCAGCAAAGTTTACGGGTCAAGAATCAATTGGTTCTGCTCGTTGGCGGCATGCAATGCATGGCGAGACACCTGCAGACTCTGCAGTGTTGGACATGCCTGTTACTGACAACGACAAGCCATGGTGCGAGCGCCTGGAGCTGGAGTAACGCGGGACTTGCAAGGGGTCGGTTTTAGACACACGCGGGACTCGCAAGGGGTCGGTTATAGGCACATACAGAGCAAGATGCAGAGACAGACAGAAATGTCTGTCTTTTTTTATGTGCGCAAATATTTTCCCTAAAATATTTATTTCTTAATTCTAATTAAACAGCACTGTATATTTATAATTAAACAACACTGTTTTGTATATTGTTAAACAGCACTGTTTTGTATCGTGTTACTTAAGGTTCTTTATTCATAGATCTACGATTCTATTGTTGATGTTAGATTGACATTTAGCGTTCTTTATAAATAGATCAATTTTTGTGTTTTCGATATTAATCTATCTTTAATTCATTCTGCTGTGACAATCCTGATACCGTCCCGAGAATTCTGAACTTCGAGCCTTGATGCTGTATGGGGTCCGGTATTCTGTCGTGTGACAATCGTAATACCGTCTATTTTATCTTGATCTATCGGCGAAAATCGACGAGTATGGATTCAAGCCAGAAAATCACAATTCTCGGCCCTTAGTTCTTCTTATTTATTCTATTATGTCTGGTTTTGTTATCCGCTCAGCAGGCCTTGACGGCTGGCATCTAGTAGGTTCCCTCAGGACTGAGGTCTGCGCCGTTTCTAAGCCTGTCAGGATGCCTCAGAAACGCTTCAATCGTAAGAATGCTCAACGACTGCAGACCCTACGTGGTCGCATTCTTAGCGGCCAATTTGTGACCCCTAAGCTCGAGAGTGTTAACACTGTTTTTGTATTAGGTGAGTGATCATGCAAAAATTAATTCCACTCTCTGTCTCTCTTTTCGTTCTACTTTTTGCCATTATTTATTCATCTCAAATTATCAATAAAGCTTCAGAAAATTACGTTAACAAAGCAAAAATTCAAAAACTCACTATATGGTGCGCAGCTGGCAAACCTTACGCTTGCGATGCACTCAAAAACACTAAAAATTGACCTTTAACCACACTTTTCTCGCAAAAATCATGACTAATTCGTACAATGGCTGGGCAAATTATGAAACTTGGAATGCTTCACTGTGGATTCAAAATGATGAAACTATGTACAATTTAGCTTGCCAATATGTCAAAACTGCTAAACATTGCGGCATAAAAAACATTTATGATTCTATGATTCCGGCGCTTGAGATTAATTTCTCACAAATTACTCCCGATGGTGTGCGATGGATGGATCCTAAAATATGTACAGAAGAGATGGATGAAATGTTGTCAGAATTGATTGATTAACACTTATTTTTGCACACTTTCTTCCTTTAATTATGGTTTACAACATCAACAAAACAACTAATGGAACCACGGAGGTGGTTTATCAGGTAATAGATAGACCCGAATACGCGAATGATTGGTGTGATTCCTACAACAATTATCTAGCAGCCAAGGGCATCCCGTCCGATGTTTGTTTCTGGCACGTCTCAGGACCATTCAATTAAACATTTTTGCACACTTATTTTCTTCCATCATGCCTGCTCATCTTCCATTCAAGCTTAAAATCTTTCAAAAGAAACACAATATTAATTATCTCGAGATCTTAGGATTTAACCCAAAAACAGACAAAAACGAAATCTTAACTTATGCGCATCACTTATTACCTTCTGACTTGTCTGGTGTCATTAATGTTTGCCCTGGTGCTGGTAATTGTCGCAAAACATGTTTACATTTTGCAGGTAATCCCGCATACATGAAGGGAAAAAACGCAAAAAGATTACGCCAAACCTTAGCATTCAGTGATGATAATAATTTATATCTAGAAACATTATTCCTGGCAATATGTCGCGCTATGTTTAAACACGAGGGAGAAACGGTCGCCTTCAGGCTTAATGCTACCTCAGATATACAGTGGGAAAATATTCCTTTTGATTTATCTCCGGACGTTGCTAACTTTGCAGCTCAAAAGTTTGGCTTCAAGTTTTTTGCCGGAAGGGCTGCTAACTTATTAGATTTATTTCAACCCTTTAATGTGATCTTCTACGATTACACAAAATTACAACGTAACTGGCAAAAATGCCGTGATTTAAATTATCACTTAACAGTAAGTTTTGACGGTCACAATAATATCAGAAACCATAAAATTGTAAGAAACGGGATTAAAAATGGTGTCAACGTTGCTGCGGTCTTTAATATTAAAAAGTCGCAACCACTGCCGGAAAGTGTAAACTTATGCGGATACAATCTGCAGGTTTTGGATGGTGACATTTCAGATTCCAGATTCGATGATGTTGCCGGTTGTATTGTTGGGCTGAGATTTAAACAACCACGCGGTACGATGTATTCCAAGGAAGATATATCCAACCTCTGCGTGATTTAAACAATCAAAATATATTTTCCCCGGCGAAAGTCGGGGTCTTTTTTTGTGCTTACTGGTCGACACTTTCGCTGATAGATAGAGGGTAAACATAAAGTATAAAGAATTGGGCAAAACATTGGGGCCCTATTTGTTATAGTACAAATGTATTATAACATTTAGGGTCCTTCTGCGTGCAGCACTCGTGCCTCTTTCTCCTCCTTCCAGATCGGAAGAGCA
>Ga0181402_1000342_pt1 | contig 17097 bp, 24 predicted proteins | sample 25SPOviralmetaG_FD_130131 | JGI IMG/M metagenome (GOLD analysis project Ga0181402, IMG submission 130131) | Marine viral communities from the oligotrophic San Pedro Time Series (SPOT) site, San Pedro Channel, CA, USA - 25 SPOT_SRF_2011-08-17 | ecosystem: Environmental > Aquatic > Marine > Strait...
AACTCATCTAGTGCCACTCTAGTATCAGACGGATAGTCTTTGAGCTTATGCAATGTCATGTACTCAGTAAGTTTATCTAAAGAATTAAACCCTACAGCACACAAGACTGAGCTACGATATCCCATTAGTACAGATACTCTTTGTTATCTTGGCACCATTGGACAAACTCTTTACCTTGTAGCTTGGTACCGAACTTGTTCACAGCAATCTTCATTGTCAGTATGGAAAACTCTGCCTTACCAACGGTATCACTAGATAGTCTGCGACAATACTTGATAACATTGTCTATATTCCTATCAGCCCTATCAGCGATAGCACCACATAAGGCATACAATGTACTTGCCTCTTCAGGTATTGGTGCTGTGTTAGGACTATCAATGACCTTATCAGGATCAGGTATAGACTTGCATATCTTCAAGTATGCAACAAACTCTGCACCTGCACCCTCACCAATAGCACCCATGATTGCTTGTTGCTCTGCTATCTCATTGGGTATAACCCCTAGAATATCAGACACCCCATCAACCCATGACCGTGGTGTAGGATTTTGTTCCCTTTGTGGGTCAAAGTCATGCAACAGGTCAGGTCTAAAGTTTAGAAAGGACATCACCATGTGTGATACATCATTCCTAGTAGCCCACTTAATCCAGTCATCAAGCGTTGTCTCAAGGTCAACTACAGTCTCACGGTTACGAAGATGTGATAGCACCCTGTTAGCACCAGCTCTATCTTTCTGCCTGTTGCCTGTAGATATCACATGCCAACCATCTTTAAGGTCAACACCATGCAATGTCCTTGCTTGACATACGTTAGCTAAGACCTTTTGAATCTCAGCATTAGCTTGGTTTCTATCATCAAAGCATAAGATACCCTCATCAGGTATATCTGTTCTGCCCTTAGCTGGAAACCAGTCAGGTAGCTTGTACTCTAGTGTGCTACCGTCAGCCTTAGGATATGGTACACCAAAGTCTTCTACCAACATGGTCGGTAGATGTAGCTCTGTGTATCCAACACCCAACTCTTTAGCAACATCTCTCACTATGGTGGTCTTACCACCACCTGGACTACCCTCAATACACAATGTTCTCTTTATCGGAAACAATGCCTTGATAGTAGTTATCAGTTCACTTGCTCTCATAGTTTTACTCCTATGTGTTGGTGAGCCTATGTCATCTCGTACATAGGCTCTTGTACTAGCCCCATGCTAGTAATTCATTAAGGGTAGATAGGACTTAGCCATTAGAAACCTACCTACCCTACATAGATGTATACGCTAGCTTACATCTATGCTCCCAATAAGCTTGTGTACTCCTACTCATTGAGAAATATTCATTAAGGCGAGGATTTGGTACGCATTTGCTTTTAGTCCTCATTAAGTATTCATGTCTAGAACAAACCACAATACACCTCATGTGTAGGAACATAGCCATATAAACCTACACAATAAAACATGGTAACACTAACCTTACGATCATGCTTATCCATGCTTACCACCTTTGTTATTAATTCCTTTCAAGTCTTCTTTATTACTCACTACAATGTAATTAGATTTATGTAATGGTACGACCGTATGCTTAACCCTACGAGCCTCTACCTCACCACACCTAAGGCATGTATCGTAACCTAAGGCTACTCTCTTAGGGTTTATATCATCATTACATAAAGCACATTTACTCATCATCTTCTCCATAAAGGATATCCCTAGTACATCACTAGGGATACCACTGGTTAACTACTAACCTACAGCTAATACATCTGTAATACTCAATGCTTTAGCTGGGGCTTTACCATTCTTACTATTCTTCTTACCGTTAGTAAGCTTGAAATATACACCCCAATAATCATGGACTGCAATCTCAGGGATAAACCCCATATCAGCTTGATTCTTGGGTTCCCACGCCTTGACACCAACTTTAAGATGATTAGCCATCTTAACCATGTCATCATATACTCGCTGATGTTCAGTGCAATGATACTTGTTAGGCTCATCTTCACCACAAAGGAAGATACCTAGTTTATCCTCACCATGATTAACAGTGGGTTTAATACAAACATAAAAGTCATGCTTATCTTTCGGCATTTTGTCACTCATTTTATTACTCCTAAATAACTCCCCAATACACTCTCGGCACTGGGGCTAGAGCTAGAATCCCACACTCAGATTTTTTTGCATTCTGGGTGACCTATAAATCGCTGGCGTTATATACCGTGGGTATCTACGTAGGTATAACTTGTGGTGTAAAGTTAGATAGTAAGATGTGAGATATATCAATGGTTTACCCTCAACTATCTAAACTATCTAATTATCTTGAGGTAATATGGGTTTATCCGAAACCTTATATATCTCTAGGCTAATACAAATAGTATCAAAGACATTACTTTACATAGATAATCTAGATAGTTTAGATAGTATAACTATACATGCATGGCTGTAAGCCTTACGTTACAACGTATTGTTACCATATGGGTGTAAGGTTTGTGTATATAAAACCTAAGGTAACATGTAAAGTTACCGTTAGATAGTACAGATAGTGTAAACTTTAGGTGTAACCTTAGGAATAACCTCGTATCTACGCCGTTTTCTACACGAGCTATAACCCCCCGACGCATGGTTTATATATATAAATTAAAAATAAATAAAAAGAATGAACAGTTTAAAGACTTGCTCAGGTCTGTTGGTTAGTTAGATAGTGGAACCCAGCTAACTATTCTTATATCTTGTGGTGGGAACTTGATAAACAAGTTAGCTTCTAGTGCATTATCAAATGTTTTCACTTTAGGTTGGTTCTTATCAAAGTAATGTACTTTAATATTTTTAAATATACTCATGTTTTACTCCTGCCTCCTCCCATTTCTGAGAGGAGGACTTGGTTTTGGTTATCTAAGAGCTCGCTTAGTACTCTTAGCTTTTGCGGATAAAGGTGTTATGTTAGGTCTACCGAAGTAATTCGATATATATAACATGCTACCTTTAGGACTAGCAGTGATTGCATCTACATTGAAGAAGCTACGGTTTAGCGATACCTCTTGACCTGCAGGCTTTTTAGCATATGCGGTAACTACTTCTTCAGCAGTTAACTCTTTTGCATAAGCAACGGCTGTTACTAGTGCATCCATAGCTTTCAAGTCGCCATCATTACTATACTTTCCCTCTTTAGCTTCTTTCAGAATAACGGATATTGGTCCATATTCTTTGAAAGCGTTAGAGCCCTCTTTATGTTCCCTGTAGTCAATGCCTACAGGTGTTTCCCATTTACGTTGCATAATAACCTCCTAAGGTTAGTAGTTTATTACCAACAAGGTTGTCAACAAGACAAACCTCGTTGATGAATCCAATATGACATGATTCAAAAACTTTGCATTCTGCTAGCAAATATGCCACGTCCATAGTATGTACATTGGATTATATGGAGGGGGGTAGTCGGACTCGTGTATTGTACGCCCCCCCTGGATAAGTAAACCTCTCATAACAAGACCCAAAAAACCAACGTGTAAAGTTTCAGACTTTTAGTTGACAACCTGTTGATTTTACTTAATCATTCCATTATGGATACGCTCCCGTTAAAACATACCAAGTGGTCTGATCGTTTAGCATTTGATATAGCTTTGATGTTAGAAGGTAGTGGTGAGACTTTAGATGAAGTACGTACACGCCATAACATAACTGCAGATGATCTAATCGGATTCAATAAAGATAAAGTCTTTCTAAAAAAAGTATCGTCGTACCGCAGTGAGATTCAAGAAAAAGGTATGACCTTTAAGCTTAAAGCTAGAGCACAAGCAGAAGAATTACTAACAACATCATGGACACTAATCCACAGTCCAGAAACATCATCAGCTGTTAAAGCAGATCTTATAAAGTCCACAGTAAAATGGGGTGGGCTAGAAGCAAAGAATACAACCATGGAGGAAAGTAGTGGAGGAGTTAAAATTACAATTAATCTCGGGGGGCAAGAACACACAACAAGAGTTGTCAACACTGAAGAAAGCCCAGATGAACATGAACTTATCGAGGCTGAGCGAGCCCTTTGATACTATACATAAAGGTAAACTTGCTAAGAAAATATATACGTTACATGAGTATAATAAATTTACAGCAGAGCTTATGAAGTTATCAATGTCTTATAATACAAAGATAGTTAGACATAAGAAAAAACCGACAGAGTATTTTGTTATTCTGTTAGAAAACTACGGGGGCTAAATGGAAATAGACTATACACCCACTAGAGTTTGTAAAAACTTTATGGTATCTGACAGTAAGATGCGTGTACTGATGGGGCCTGTAGGTTCTGGTAAATCAGTAGCTAGTTGTTTTGAAGTGGTCAGACGAGCGTCTATGCAAAAACCCAACAAGCAAGGTATAAGAAAATCAAGGGTAGCCATAGTTCGTGAGACAGCTAGGCAACTACAAGATACAACAATAAAAACATTTCATGATTGGTTCCCACCTGGTGTATGTGGCGAATACATGAGAACAACTAAAACTTACTTCTTAAAAGTAGGAGATGTTGAGTGTGAGATTATGTTCAGGGCACTCGATGATTCAGATGATGTAGCAAACCTGAACTCGCTAGAATTAACATTTGCATGGTTCAATGAGTGTCGGGATATAAACCCAGACATTGTAGATGCTATGTCAAAACGTATTGGTCGTTTCCCATCTGCTAAAGATGGTGGTCCTTCTTGGTTCGGGATGTGGGGGGATACTAACCCTCCCACTATGGATACGTGGTGGTATTATCAAATGGAACATCTTGACTCCACAGATGGAGTCAGTCCGAACGATAATGGGTGGGACGTATTCAAGCAACCATCAGGTAGAAGCGTTGATGCAGAAAACATAGAGAACCTACCTGAAGGTTACTACGATACACAAGGTAGATCAGATGAGTATGTAAGAGTTTACATTGATGGGGAATATGGGTTAAGCACAGCTGGGCAACCAGTGTATAAGTATTTCAGACCTGACTATCATATGGCGAACGAAACTTTACAACCTATAATGAATGGCGTTAGACCAATTATTATCGGGATGGATTTAGGGCTAACACCTGCAGCTGTTATAGGGCAGCAAGACCCACGAGGTAGAGTTCTTATACTAGACGAAGCTGTAAGCTTTGATATGGGTATACAACGATTTGTAAGAACTGTACTAAAGCCATTGCTTACAGAAAGATTTTCAGGAGCACCGATACTTGTTATATCAGATCCTGCAGGTATACAACGAGCTCAGACTGATGAGCGTTCGGCTGTAGATATAATTAAAGCTGAAGGACTTAGAGTTATGCCAGCTAGAACTAATAATGTATCGGCTAGACTATCGGCGGTAGATGATTTCCTTATGCGTCAAGTAGATGGTGACTCAGCATTTCTATTAGATCCGAGATGTACAAGACTAAAAGCTGCAATGATGGGTGGATACAGGTTTCATAAGAAGAACGGAAACATAGAAAAGAATAAACATTCACACGTAGCTGAAGGCTTACAGTACTTAATGCTACATGTAAATAGTGTGTCCGATGGAATAATAACTAAGAAAAGAGATATAAAACCTATTGCAGCAGGCGGTTGGACTTGATATGCTAGAAACAAGCTTTCATATTTGCGGCTATAATTATGAATTTTTCCTCTCGTAATTATCTTTCACTCAACTCCTGCTTGATTTACTCCCGAGCAGGAGTCCTATTTTAGTTGTATAAACATGACAATTAAGTATATACTCGAAGATAATTGGAGGTAGTTATGAAAGGACATAAAAATTATACCATTAAAAAATACGAGAAAGGTGGTCTTGTAGAAACTAAAACTTATAAAGACGGTAAGCTCGTTGTTGCTATGGCACCAGTGACAGAAGATTCTAGATTCGATATGTCAGCACCAGAATTTGACAAGAAGTATGGTGAAAAAGAACTAAAAAAACTGGCAGACATCATCCGAAAAACAGGTGCGGCAAAAAATAAAGACGGCAGTATTATAAAAGAAACTGGTGCAGAAGAATATCTAAGAAAAAAAACTAGAGACGCTAAACCAAAATAAATTATGCTACAGATAATGGATAATGAGGCTCTTCGCAAACAAGAGAAAGCTCAGACAGACAAAGATTTAGAAGAACGACAGAATGAACCTTTGATCTTGGGTTTGGCTTCTCACTTGCGTGAGTGCTGGGATGCAGCTAAACGTGCTAAAAAACCCATAGAAAATATTATGCTTCGAGGACTTCGCCAAAGAAACGGAGAGTATGAAGCAGATAAGCTTAATCAAATTAAACAGCAAGGCGGCTCTGATGTTTATATGATGATTACTGAAGTCAAGTGTAGAGCAGCAGAAAGCTGGCTTCGTGATATTCTATTAGAGACTGGTACACCACCATGGGATTTACAGTCAACTCCCATACCTGATTTAGAACCTGGACATACTCAAAATTTACAAAATGAACTAGCTGCTGAAGTATTAAAGTTAATTGAATCTCAAGGTCAAGCACCAGACCCTACTAAAATGGAAGAGCTTAAAGAGATGGTAGGTCAGGAGTATAGATTTAAATTACTACAAGCTGCTGATAATAGAGCTCGTAGGATGAAAGTAAGAATACAAGATCAATTTGCACAAGGCGGTTGGGGTGAATCTTTTAATGATTTTATTACAGACTTAGTAACTTACCCATGTGGTTTTGTCAAAGGGCCTATAGTTCGCAGACAAAGAAAATTAAGTTATACAAAAGATGAGGCGGGTAACACAACAGTAGAAGCTGATGAAATAATTGCACCAGAGTTTGAACGTGTTGACCCATTTAGAATATATCCAGAACCTGGAATTACTAATATCAATGATGGATATTTGTTTGAACATCATCCACTTAGTCGTACAGAATTAGCAGATTTAATAGGTGTACCAGGATATGACGACGATGCAATTAGAAAAGTATTAGAATATGGTAATGGTAGCTCGTGGATATCAGAAGATGTAGAGCTAGCTAAAGATGATGAAGAAAGAAAGTTTCATTCATTTGATAGACCTACAGAAGTTTACGATGCAGTAGAATTTTGGGGTAAGGTCAGTGGTAAAATGCTAATCGAATGGGGTCTAACTGAAGAAGACGTACCTGATGAAGCTCGTGAGTATGACGCAAACGTATGGATGGTGGGTAATTATGTTATCAAAGCTGTACTAAACTACGACCCACTAGGTGAAAAACCGTATGCTAAAACCTCATTTATTAAATGCCCAGGAGCATTCTGGGGTAAAGGTATACCAGAAATTATAGAAGATTTACAAAACGTATGTAATGCAGCAGCTCGTGCTTTAGTTAATAACATGGCTATATCAAGTGGACCGCAGGTTGAAGTTAACCTTGAGAGGATTCCACCTAACGAAGACATTACACAAATGCACCCATGGAAAATATGGCAAGTAACTAATGACCCACTAGGATCAAGTGCTCCTGCTGTTAGGTTTAACCAACCAAATGATAATGCAAACACATTAATGAGTGTATATGAAAGATTTAGTAAACTAGCTGACGATCATTCAGGTATACCGTCGTATGTATACGGCGATTTGAATGTAAAAGGTGCTGGTCGTACAGCATCAGGACTTTCTATGTTGATGGGTTCAGCAGGGAAAGGCATACGTCAAGTAGTTATGCATATAGATTCTGATGTCATAAAGCCTATTGTACATAGACAATTTGTATACAATATGCGATATGATGAAGATGAATCAATTAAAGGCGATGTTGAGATACTACCGAAAGGTGCAGTTAATCTCGCAGTTAAAGAAACTGTTAACCTTCGCCGTATAGAATTTCTTAACGCAACCGCCAACGAAGTTGATATGAGCATTGTTGGTAAGGAAGGTCGTGCCTCGATACTTCGAGAAGTGGCTAAAAGTTTGCAGATGCCTGTGGATGATATCATTCCATCAAGGGAGAAAGGAAGTTACCAGACTAGGATGGCTAAAGAGTTTGCGGCTGAACAAGCACAGCAATCTCCAACACCAACCCAGCCAGACGGTTCCCCTAAAGGAGGAATGGAAGCAAACACAGTTAGTAACCGTAACACTGGAGGTAAGTCTTGATTAGACCAGAGCCAGAAGTTATTAAGGCTTTAGCCGTATTGGCACGCCAACACCCTCAAGCATTGGATTGGTTAGAGGGATGGTTAGACCATGAGTTAAAGCAGCTACCTAATGTTACTCAGAACGTTTCACTTGCACAGGGGCGGTGTCAGGTTCTGAAAGAAATTTACACCTTAATAAAAGAGTCCCCTGAAACTGCAGCAAAGTCATGAGGACAGCTGTTGATTAACGCACACCGATAGGAGCGAAACATTATGTCATTACCAAAACAAGTTCAAAAACAGTCTGAGGATGTACAAGCATTGTATAAAGAACTCAATAACGAAACAGTAGAATCTAACGCTGGTTTAGATTCAGGAGAGAATACACCTGAAGAAAAACAAGTTGAGGCTTCCCCTGAAGTAGCTGCTGAGTCGCAGACCGACAGTGTAGATGAGCAGGTAACCAAGTCTGAAACTGAAGAGCACAGTGAACCAGACACAGAAGTTAAAAAAGAATCGTGGCAACAAAAGTATAGAACACTACAGGGTATGTATAACAAGGAAGTTCCAAGTTTAAATGCACAGAACAGAGAGTTAAACAGCCGTGTATCTCAGTTAGAATCTTTGCTAGGCACCATGAATAAACAAGAAAAACCTGCAGAACCAGTAGTAGCTGATAAGTTAATAACTGACAGCGACATTGAAGAGTATGGTGATTCTATTGAAATCATGCGTAAAGCAGCAAAGGAAGAGTTATCAGGACAAATGGGTCGTGTAGCTCAACTGGAACAAGAGATAGCTAAGTTGAGAGGAGTTGTACCACAAGTACAACAAGTCCAACAACAACAAAAGTCTAACTCTGAAAAACAGTTCTGGGACGCTTTAAACCATGAAGTACCTAATTGGAACGAAGTAAATAGTGATCCAGATTTTCAATCATGGCTCCTAGAGATAGATCCTCTAACAGGTATAGCACGCCAAACTTATCTAGAAGACGCACAGCGTAAACTAGAATCAGGTAGGGTAATACAATTCTTTAAAACTTTTGTAGGAAATAGTGGTAACGATGATAGTGCTCGTGATAAAAGGGCTACTAAATCTGAATTAGAAAAACAAGTTTCCCCAGGGCGAGGACGTTCTGGACAACCTGTGTCTAATGATGCCAAAACATATACGCCGCAAGACATTGAGAAATTTTTCAAAGATGTTAGAACGGGTAAATATAAAGGTAGAGAAGATGAACGTAGTAGAAAAGAACGTGATATTTTCGCTGCACAGCGAGAAAATCGCATAGTTAATTAATAGCAAAAAAGGAGACTATTATGGCTTTTGCAACATCACCAGGTCATCCTACGTATACAGGTAACTTTATACCTGAAATATGGTCTGGCAAGTTGATTGAGAATTTCTATGATGCGACAGTATTATCAGCAATCTCAAACACTGACTACGAAGGTGAAATTCGTAACATGGGTGATACGGTTAACATCCGCACAACACCTGAAATAACAATTAAAACATATGTTAAAGGTCAAACTTTAGCAGTTGAAAATCCAAACAAAGCAAAATTACAATTGCTAATCGACAAAGGCGAATACTTCGCTTGTGTTGAAGACGATGTAGATGAAGTACAATCAGATATCGGTATGATGGATCAGTGGTCTAAAGACGCTTCAGAGCGTATGAAGATTAAAATTGATCAAAGAGTATTGACTGATTTGTTACCTGATGTACATGCTAGTAACAAAGGAACATCAGCTGGAGCAATCTCTGGTGATATCGACCTTGGTGTAGCAGGTACCCCAGAAGCACTTACTACTTCAAACGTAATTGGTAAGATTGTAGATATGGGTACAGTTCTTGATGAAGCTAACTGTCCTGAGTCAGGGCGTTTTCTTGTAATACCTGCTAAGATGGCGGGCTTAATCAAGCAATCAGATCTTAAAGATGCATCTATTACTGGTGATGGAAACTCACCATTAAGAAATGGTCGTCTAGGTATGATTGATAGATTTACAGTATATGTAAGTCATAACCTACTTAAGAGCGGAAGTGAGTTCAGCGTAATCGGTGGACACACAATGGGGTTTACATTTGCGTCACAAATGACAAATATGGAAACAATCCGTTCAGAAACAACTTTCGGGAACATCATTCGTGGTCTTCAAGTTTACGGTTATAAAGTCGTTAAACCTGAAGCTCTTGCTACAATGATTGTTACTGTTTAATAGGAGGCTAACATGGCGGCATATACAGATACGCATGGCTTTGATAAAGGTTCTGCAGCACACCCTGCTAAAGGAATTAACAAAGTCGGCTATATTGAAGTTACTTTAGACTTCGCTGAAATTACGGCAGCTAGAGTCACAGCGGGTGCAACAGCACTTGCAACTGGTGATTCTCTCCAAGTACTTTCTATACCAGCTAACACACTAGTGATGGCTGTTGGGGCAACAACTATGACTGCTGAAGGTGCAGCATCTACATTTGACATCGGTTTAACTGGTGGTGATGTTGATGGGTTTATTGATGGAGGGAATGCTAACGCAGCAGGAACTACATCATCAAACGGTGCACTTTTAAACGGAGATAATAACAGCCATTATTTTGCGGCTGCAGATACTATTGATATGCTTATCGGCGTATCAGGTGCTGTAACTGATTTGGCTAAAATCAAAGTTTGGGCAGTTATCGCTGATTGTTCATAATATAAAATAGTAAGGTCGGGGGGTAACTTTAACCCCCCGATTGTCTAAATGGAGAGAAAAATGGCGGGAAAATGGTTAAGAAATATAAAAGATGGTGAGATATATGGCTGGAACGAGATACTAGCTGAGAATCCACTAACTGAAGAAGTGACTGAAGAACAGGCTTTTCCAGAAAAATTTTTACCTAAGAAACAAAAAGGGAGAAAAACTAAAGTTAATTTAAAGACAGAAGTGATTCCTGAAGATGAAAAAGCTGTTAACATAGAGTTAGCTGAAGAAGCAACTAAAGGGATAGACACACCGAAATGATTTTAAATGATGTCATTACTGAAGTTAGAAGATTGCTGCAGGATGAGAATGCTCCTCAGCGATATTCTGATACAGTACTACTAGGGTTTGCAAACCAAGCTCTTAAACGAACTTCGGTATTAAGACCAGATTTATTTGCTTTTATGGGTACAGTTGCGTGTACCGAAAATGCAGTACTACAATCTACACCTACTGATTCTATAAGATTAATAGAAGTATTTTCTGTACAAGGTGGAGATGGAATTACAGAAACTAATAGAGAGATACTAGATCAATCATATCCACAATGGATTAATGATACAGCAGGTGCCTGTAGAAATTTTATGAGGCATACTAGAAACCCCAACAAATTTTTTATATACCCAAAAGCTCCAGCTAATCAAACATTAGTTGTAGAGTATTCACAGTCCCCACCAGTGTATGATGGAACAACAGCAGTAGCTTTACTACCTGATGCTTTTTTACCAGCTATTGTAGATGGTACGGTATATTTAGCAGAATCTGTTGATAATGAACATGTTAATTCAGGTAGAGCTGAATTGTTTTTAAAATCATTTACTCAAGCACTAGGTGTTTCAGCTTCTAATAGAATATTTACAGATACAGAAGCTGGAGGTTTACAGCCAGTAAATAAACAAAAGATTGAGGAGGACCTCACATAATGGCTACAAGGAATTTTTCAGATATTGTTAATAGATTATTACCTAGCGTACCAGGTTGTCCTACTCCTGTAGTAGAAAACTATGTACGTGATGCAGCAATAGAGGCGTGTGAACGTACTCTTGCGTGGCGGTACGAACAACCACGAATACGTTTAGTTGTAGGGAGTCATGATTATGAATATGAATGTCCAACTCAATCTGAAGTACATGCATTTATTACAGCTACGGTTAATGATGAGACGTTAGTGCCTGTTACATTAGATAAAATATATGATTTATACCCTAAATGGCCTAACCAACCTACTGAAAATAGAGCTAAACCTAGATATATAACACAGTTAGATCCAGATCATTTCTCTGTAGCACCCGTACCTGATAGTGGTACAGCGTATGATGTACGTATGATTGTGTGTTTAAAGCCGCTAAGAACGGCAACGGGTATGGATAAAACAGTTTTAGATGAATTAGAAAATGTTATTATGCATGGAGCACTGCAACATTTATTAGTACTACCTGATAATAGTTGGAGTGATAGAGAATTAGCTTCGTATCATGCAAAGCAGTTTGCTTTTAAATTATCGGAGCGTAGAGCTAGAGCTAACTTAGGTGCGGGAAGAGCATCTATGAGAGTTCAAGGGCAACCATTTGGGTAATAGATATGGCAGATGTAATTAGATTAGTAAAAGGAGATGAGCTACCGCTTATCCAACTAACGTTAAATGATGATGTAGCTAATACTGCATTAGATTTATCAGCAAGTACTACTTCGGTATCTGTAAAGTTTAGAGCTACAGGCACTACAACAGTTTTATCTACAATAACTTGTGGTAAAACAACAGATGGTTCTGACGGTAAAATTCAATTTAACTTTGCTAGTAGTGTCTTAGATGTTGATGAAGGCTCATATGAAGGTGAGATAGTAGTTAGTTTTAATGGCAGTATCCATACTGTCTATGATTTATTAAAATTTAGAGTAAGAAGTAATTTCTAATGGCTAACATCAGACTCGTATCCGCTATTGCCGCAACGGCTATATCTTTTAGCGTTAGTGTAAATAGTGTTAGTTCTGTAGTTAGTGATAGCAATAAGATATCAGCTACAGTAAATACGTCTCAATTAGGTATAAAAGCATTTGAATTAATACCTACTCGCAAGCATGTAGATTCAATAGGTGTAAGTGATTCACCTAATGTCGTGCCAGAGCTAAGTAAGATTGATACTGTTACACCAGCTGACGGGACTCAGGTATTTAGTATTAGTATTGTCAAGTCTGACTCAGTATCTGTGTCAGATACTCCTAATAAGATAATAAATTCTTCTGTTGATTTTGATATAAGTGATGATGATATAGATCCAGATCCTATAAATGTGTCTGAATCTGATGCTAAAACGTTTACTACAAGTCGAACAGATTCTGCATCAGCTTCTGATTCACCATCATTACAGCCGAATATACCTCAAAGTGATAGTGTAACACCGTCTGAATCAGTCAACACAAAAGCCATAGGCACTAACCCTAGTGATTCAGCGTCTGTGTCTGAAGCAGATGTTAAAAGTGCTAGTGTGGTTAAAACAGATTCTGCGTCTGCTTCCGAGTCTGACGCTAAAATAATTACCCCGCAAGGGAAAACAGATTCTATATCAGTCTCTGATGCACCAGTATTACAGCCAAGTATAGTTAAGGCTGATAGTTCTACACCATCAGATGCTGTAAATTCAATAACTGTAAGCACAGCACCTAGTGATAGTGCCAGTGCTTCTGAAAGTATAAGCACACTACTTACACTAGGAACTCTTACACCTCTATACCCAGATACTGTAAATGTTTCTGATGGTACAGTCGGCTTTATATTTACTAGAAATGAGACCGCTACAGGTGTAATTGGTGGGCCAGGTAACATTGGTCAGGTTATAATGAATGATGATAGAATAACTGAGGGTGATTCATCGAACGCTGGACTTGTTATTAATTACATATATACTGAAGTTGATGACAGTTCGTTGGGTGGACACATGTGTAACGCTACTCCACTATCAGCTGGAGCTAAGACTTAAAGGAGATGGATAAATGATTAATGATTTAATTAAAGTAAAAGGTGAGTTAAAACTTACCCTTACTAGTCCACAAGGAAATGTAAAACATGAGGTTATCGTACCTAATTTAGTTGTAACAGCAGGTAAAAATTTTATTGCTGATCGACTAAAAAACAACACTACTGTTATGTCTCACATGGCAATAGGAACTGGAAGCACTGCGGCTGCAGCTGGCAATACTGCATTAGGCAGTGAAGCTGGACGTGTAGCTTTAACATCTAGTACTGTAACTGACAATGCTGTGGCATATGTCGGCTCATTTGGTGCTGGCACAGGCACAGGTGCAATTACAGAAGCTGGGCTTTTAAATGCTAGTTCAAATGGTACCCTCTTATGTAGAACTGTATTCTCTGTTATAAACAAAGGTGCAAACGATACATTAGGTATTACATGGACTGTAACTATAAGTTAAGAGGAGATATAAATGCCAGTAAAATTTGCGAATAACGCAGTATCTACACTAGCTTCAGGTATAAATAACTCTGCTACTAGTATAACTGTAGCATCTGGGAACGGAGCTTTATTCCCATCTTTAACAGGCAGTGAGTATTTTTTTGTAACTCTCATAGACGCATCAAATAATTTAGAGATTGCTAAATGTACTGCACGGTCATCTGATGTATTAACTGTTACTCGTGCACAAGAAAGCACTTCAGCTAGAGCATTTGCTACTGGCGATAGAATAGAACTTAGAATTACTGCACAATCTTTATTAGATGTTTCAACTCAAATATCTGCACTGGGGTCAGACCTAGGATTAAACTCAAACGATATTACTGGAAGCGGAAATATTACCCATACAGGCAATATTACTACAACAGGCAACGGGTCTTTTAGTGGTGATTTTACAGTCGATACAAACACACTTCATGTAGATTCATCAAACAACAGAGTAGGTATAGGACAAGCTACTCCACTTAAACAGTTTGAAGTAAATAACAGTGGTGATGCTGAAATATTAATTAAAGCTGGTGCTAGTAGTACATCACAAATATTGTTTGGTGATGCAAATGATTTAGATATAGGAAAAGTAGCATATGTCCATAATGATAATAGTATGCGATTTCATACCAATGATGCTGAAAGATTTAGAATGGAACCTGATGGAGACTTTCATGCAGATGGAGATGTTGTTGCATACTCAACTACAGTATCTGATGTTGCACTTAAAACAGATATACAAATGATACCTAATGCACTAGATAAGATTGATGAAGTCAGAGGTGTTACATTTACTAGACACAATGGACAAAAATCAGCAGGTATCATCGCACAAGAATTAGAAAAAGTTTTACCCGAAGCAGTCAGGGAAAAAACCCTTAAACTTGTAGACGGCAAAAAATATAAAACTGTAGAGTACGATGCTATACATGGTTTATTGGTTAATTGCATTAAAGAATTAAAGCAAGAAATTAAAGAATTGAAAGATGGCTTTACAAAGTAGTGGTCAAATAAAACTAAGTGAAATAGCTACAGAATTTGGTGGCTCTGCACCTCATTCAATGTCAGAGTATTATGCTGGTGGTACTAATGTTCCATCTGGAACAGGAAGCATACCATCATCAGGGCAAATAAAACTAGCAGCAGACTTTTATGGTACATCAAATGTTGTAATGTTAGTTAATGGCACTATAACAAGCGGTAGTATGACAGCTAAAACTTCTGTAACCCATACAGGATTTTCTACAAAAGTACACAATACTGGTGGAACTATAGGTAGTAAAAGTTTGACTACAGATAGTGGGCTAACACACATTGTAGATGTAGATAATAATGACGGTAGTTTTTCATCTGATAATGGGTTTATAACATTAAACGCTGCAGGAAGTGCTGACCTTTGGTATGCTAAAATAGGCAATACTACTTATAATAGAAGACTTCAACAACTAGTTTGGAGTACTGGAATACTTTCAGCAACAGATTATAATTCAGGCTCAGGGGCTGGAGTAACTGGACCTGCTACATGGTTAAAAATAGGTGGATTTTTTGGTCTTTCAAATGGAACAACTACTACTGTTCAAATAGCTAAAATGAATGAAGCAACATGGCTAGACACAACTTTAACTGTTGGTCATTTTACTAGACAAGATGCTAAAGGTAATAGTTTTCCATGTCGTGGTTTTGTAAAAGATGGTTCAGCAACAATTAGTATACAATTTGGGGGAGGTAGTATAGGTGGTTCACTAGCTTCAAATACTTTTTCTAATCCTGATGATAGTAGTAATCCAGGCTGGTCTATTAGACAGATTGTAGGAATGGGTAATAGTCAAGGTGGTGGAACTAATAATCCAATACAATTCCCTAAACAATACTTTGAAGTAACTGGTTCAACTGCTTCTAGTAACTATAAATCTAGGTGTAGAGGAATATTACTTACAAAAAGTGGAGGAGCTAAACTGTGGATACCCACAGAAGCAATAAGTTATAGTAATACTGTTAAACATCACCCTTCAAGTTTGTCAACTGGTGCAACTATTGCTAACTTTTCTGTAGGAAGTACAAATCACGTTGTAAACCAACAAAGAGATGTTGTAAATGGAGAGATATATAGCTTCTTCAGCACGAATGGTGAGCAAATTAACTTAAAGGTATATTAATATGGCAATAACATTTGAAAGAGCAGACACAATAGATGACGCAACATTTGATATTTTATTTGCAGCATCATTAGACGATATTAAATCAGGAACATTTTTATATCCTGATAGTGTAACAACAGATGATGAAATAAAAACATATGTAAAAAGTGTATTTTTTGACAGCAATACAAACACTAATCATGGAATATTAGTAAAAAAAGATACCACTCCTATTAACTGGATAGTAGGTAATCACAATCCTACTGATACATATACTTGGTCATTGGTTTTAAATGGCACAGTCGATGGAAGTAAAGCAGTATTTTATACATCAGAATGGCATATCAACCATAAAGCATATCAAGAATCTATAGGTGTATCTAAGTATAGAATACCTTGTATTAAAGATAGTCGAGTAGATACATATTTTACAGCAGCTCAATCAGCTGGAGTTATGTTAGGAAACTATACAAAGCTAACTGATGATAATAAATCAGTAAGCCATTGTTGGGAATACTAATGTGGCACTTACCATTTTATATGTTACTTACTTTGGATTAGCTTTATATTCTTTTGTAGCACTATCTTGGCTACAACTTCTATACACATACATACTCTTTTATTTTTTATTAGAATTTACTATGAGTTTGTTTATACACAGATGGGCTACACATAATCTCTGGAATCCACC
>Ga0181402_1000346_pt1 | contig 17053 bp, 28 predicted proteins | sample 25SPOviralmetaG_FD_130131 | JGI IMG/M metagenome (GOLD analysis project Ga0181402, IMG submission 130131) | Marine viral communities from the oligotrophic San Pedro Time Series (SPOT) site, San Pedro Channel, CA, USA - 25 SPOT_SRF_2011-08-17 | ecosystem: Environmental > Aquatic > Marine > Strait...
ATTTACAGTTCCTTCAAAAATAAATCGTAATGAACTAATTCAATATTTAAAAACTAAGGGTATAGAATCTACTATAGGTACTTATTGTTTAAGTAATACCTCTTATTATAAAGCAAAATATAATAATGTTCAATCTAATTCTAAATTCTTAGAAGAAAATACTATAACTTTACCTTGTTATAAAGGAGTTAATACTAGAAAAATCATAAAAACAATTTCTAAATATGTCTTTACTAAAACTTATTTTTAATAAATTCTATAATAAACTTTACTATGATAAAAAAATAAATCATAATAGAAGTTTATCTTTAGGGGATTACATGAATGATAGATGGGAACGAGCCAAAAAAGAAGGATTTGGTGAAGGTACTTCTGTATATGATAATGTATTAATTTTAGGTGACGTAAAAGTAGGGAAAAATTGTTGGATAGGTCCTAATGTTGTATTAGATGGAAGTGGTGGTTTAGAAATAGGAGATTATGTTCATGTTTCAGCTGGTGCTCAAATTTATACTCACCATACAGTAAAATTTGCTACTTCATCAGGTAAAAAACCAATAGAAAAAAAACCTACAAAGATAGGTAATGGAGTTTATATAGGTCCTAATAGTATAATTCAAATGGGTTGTACTATAGGTAATAAAGCAATAATTGGAGCTTTAACATTTGTTAATAAAAACATTAGACCAGGTGTTAAGTATATAAATAAAAGGAAATGAAAAATAGACCTAAAATAAAAAATAGTACAATCTTAGTTACAGGTGGAGCTGGGTTTATAGGTAGTCATTTAGTTGATAGATTAATTACAGAAAAAGCAAAACAAGTAATTGTAGTAGATAATATGTTTCTTGGGAATGAAGAAAATTTAGAACACGCTTTTAAAAAAGGAGTTATTCTTTATAAAGATGATTGTGAAATTTATACTTCTTTAGAATATATATTTGATAAGCATGATATTGATATAGTTTTTAATTGTGCAACTAAACCAATTAATTATACATTTATGAATCCTTCTAATGGATTTCATTGTAATACAAATATTATTATTAATCTTTTAGAATTACAACGTAAAAATAAATTCAAAACCTTAGTTCATTTTTCCACATCAGAAGTATTTGGAAGTGCTGTTTATGAACCTATGGATGAAGATCATCCTTTAAACCCAAAAACAACATATGCTGCTGGAAAAGTAGGTGCTGATAAGGCATTAGAATCTTGGGTTGATAGTTTTGGGTTAGATGCTTTTATAGTTAGACCATTTAACAATTATGGTCCTAGACAAAATGCAAAACCACCACTAGCTGCTGTAATTCCTGTTACTCTATTTAATATAGTTAACAATCAACCACCAGAAATTTGGGGTGATGGATTGCAAAGTAGAGATTTTATTTACGTACATGATACCATAGATGCTATTATAAAAGTTTATGATAAATTATCTCCTAAAGAGTCAGTAAATATATCTACAGATGGTCAAATTACTATTAAAGAAGTTGTAGAAGATATTCGCACTATTATGAAAGGAATGGATTATAAAGTAAAGGATATAATTTACAAACCAGCTAGAAAAGCTGATGTAGAATGTCATATAGCTAGTAATAAAAAAATTAAATCACTTATTAATTATCAACTTACTGATTTCCTACAGGGTTTGTGTGAAACTGTTAGTTGGTACCAAAGAACATTAAAATAATGCCTGTAGTAATTAGAAATATTTTTGAAGAGTATGTTAAAGATCGTTTTGATCTAGATGATTGTATAGCAGTTAATAATGGGAGTAGTGCTATAATTGCCCCTTTATGGTCTATGGATTTAAAAGCTGATGATGAAGTTATAACAACTCCATTTACATTTATTTCCACTATAACATCTATTATTATAGCAGGTGCTAAGCCTGTATTTGTAGATATTAATGAAGAAGATTATTTAATTAATGCTGATTTAATTGAAGCAGCTATTACACCCAAAACAAAAGCTATTATACCTGTTCATTTATATGGGCAAGTATGTGAAATGGATAAAATTAACCAAATTGCTAAAAAACATAATTTAGTAGTAATTGAAGATACATCACAATCATTTGGAGCAGAACAAAATGGTAAATTAGCAGGAATGCTTTCAGATGTAGGTACTTTTTCATTTCAAAAAACAAAAAATATAAATACTTTTGAAGGTGGAATGATTTGTGTTCCTAAAAATTCTAAATTAGATGCTTCTAAAATTAGAGCAATTTGTAATCAAGGTCAAACTAGTAAATATCATCATGAATATTTAGGTTTTAATTTTAGATTAGCAGAACCCCTATGCTTAATGGCTTACAGTCAAATGAAACTTCATATGACAGGAATTAAATCAGAACTAGGACTTAGAGGTCCTAAAGATGGTCATTACCCTTATGTAGTTTATGATCAACCAGCAATTAAAAGATTAGGAATAACTGGAGATTGCCCTATAGCAGAAGCTAAAGCTAAATTTATCAATGAAAACTATTTTAAACCCAAAAAAGTATGAACAAAAAGAGAGAACTAATGGAAGATATTCTGGCTGTTAATACAGTAATAGAAGAAGTTTGGAATTATCACCCATCAAATCCTAATAAATTAGATATTGAAGAAGAATATGATAAACTTATGGAAATTAAATCTGATCTTCAAAAAGAATTAGTTGAATTAGAAAAATCACAAACAGATGAAGTATAAAGTAGGAATTATTGGTTGTGGGGGTATATTTCCAAGACATATAGAAGCAATAGAAGCTAATGAAGAATTTGAACTAATCTCAGTTTGTGATATACAACCTACATTAGCTAAAAGTTTAGGTAAAAGATATAATGTATCATATTATACTGATTACCAAGAAATGATTAAAAACGAAGATGTTAATTTCATTGTTATTGCTACTCCTAATGTTTTACATAAAGAACAGGCTAAATTTGCGTTATCTAATAAATGTGATGTATTAATTGAAAAACCTGTAGCATTTAATATTAAAGATGTAAAGGATATTCAAAAACATGCTAAAAAAAATCAACAAACTGCTTATTGTGTATTACAAGTTAGATTAAACCCAACAGTACATTTATTAAAAGAAGTACTTGAAAATAAATTATTAGGGGAAATTAGAGGTTTTAGTTTTACTCAAAGATGGCAACGTCCACTTGAATACTTCTCAGGATGGAGAGGTGAACCAGAAGTAGGTGGAGGTATTTTATATGAAACTGGGATTCATTATTTAGATATATTACAACATTTACTTGGAGCTCCTAAAGAAGTAATTGCTACTAAATTATATACTACCAAACATAAAGATGGAGTAATCGAAGATACAGTATATTCCGTAGTTGATTATGGTGAATTTGGTGGTACTATTGAATCTACAATAGCTACAGAACCACATAATATTGAAAGTTCTATTTCATTATTAGGATCAAATGGTTATATAAAAATAGGAGGTAAAGCTTTAAATATAATTGAATCTGCTAATTTTTTAAGTTATGGGTTTAAACAAGAATATGATAGAATTAGTAAAAAATATGATCAAGTAAACCAACCTAATTCATATGGTTCTTATCAAGGTTCATGTCCTAATCATCCTGATGTTTATAAAAATTTAAAAGATTTTAATTTGGATCAAACATATAATGTTATTACATTAATTGAAGGCATTTACAATAAAGCCGGAGTGGTATATGGAAAATAAATTATTAATTTTTATAGTTGCATATCAAAGGCAATCTTACACACAAGGTACTATTGAACTACTTAATAAAGTAAGACCTGAAGGTAGTACTGTTATAGTTTGTGATAATGGTTCTACTGATGGAACTAGAGAATGGTTAGAAGAAAACCAAGAAAAATATGATTTAGGCCTTATCTTCCCAGAAGAAAATCTAAGAGTAGGTGGAGCTTGGATGTTGCTTACAGAATATTTCCAACCAGAAGATTTTACTCATATTTTATTATTAGATAATGATGGTTGGTTTTCTCCATCAAAACCTGATTGGTTTGATCAATGTCTAGAAATATTTAATTCTGATCCTAAAATTGCATCATTAGGTTTACAACGTGAAAGAAAACCTGGATTTTTTTCAATGGAAAAAACATTTGATCCATATTTTGACTCTAGAGAACCATTTAATGATTTAGAAATTTATGATACAATTTTCTTTGCTGCTTTTAGATTAGATAAATTTGATTTATGGCATGAAGCATTTTCTAATTGGCCTCATACTTTTGTTGGAGATAAACTAAACACCCATTACATATCTTCAGGTTACCGTTCAGTTAAAATAACTCCTGGATTTGTAGTAGATATATCTGAATATAATTTTAATAACCCAGACCATGCAGAGTATAATAAATGGTTTTATGAAAGGGAAAGAGACGCAGATGAGTTTAAACGAAGAACTGATATGCATTCTACTACAGGAGAAGATGAACAATTCGTTATTGACAATTTTGGGCAAGAATATATTAAATTTTTATCATGATACACATTTATCAAAGACATTGTAACTTCTCCTCTAATTCAGTAGGAAAAAGTAGACCAGAATGGTTTTCACGTGAAAAATGTTTTCAAAATCTAATTAAAACTATAAGTAAGCATAAAAAAGATGTAAAACTTACTATTATGTTTGATGGTGAACCTGATAAGGATCATTTTATCAACAAATATAATAATAGATATAATGATATAGTTAAACTAAAAGGAGGTGATGATGCTAGAAGTTTTCTTAATGTAGTTAATCATGTAGCAGAACAAGACATTCCAGAAGATGATATTATATATTTTTTAGAAGATGATTATATACATACTTCTAATTGGATAAAAATAATGTTAGAAGGATTCAATCAAATGAATCTTGATTATCTTACATTATATGATCATTCTGATAAGTATTTCCTACCTATGTACGAAAATCTTCAAAGTACAATATTAGTAACTAAAAGTACTCACTGGAGAACTACTCCTTCAACTACAAATACTTATGCTTGCAAATTTTCTACATTTAAAAAACATTTAGACATTCATAGAGAATATTGTGATTTAGATCGTGGTTTTACAGATGATCATAATAAATTTACTCGTTTATGGCAGGAAGGTAGTAATTTAGTTTCTAGTATTCCTGGTTGTCTAACTCACGTAGAAACCGAATATTTAAGTCCGGTAATTGATTGGAGCAAGGTATGAGTTTTAGTGTAATTATTCCTACTTATAAGGAACCAGAATATCTAGATTTATGCCTTAAATCAGCATTTGAAGGTCAAGTCAATGATAACGAAATTATTGTTGTTATAGATGGTTTTCTAGAATTAAACCAACCAGTTTTAGATAAGTATCCTGATGTTGTAGTCTTAGATTTAGGTGATAATCAAGGTTTGCCTATAGCAACGAATTGGGGTGTTTACAACGCAACACATGACTTTATTTTAGTAGTTAATGATGACAACGTATTCCCGCGTAATTGGGACCAAAAATTATTACCATTCAGACAACAAGGCGTAGTAGTATCTCCTAATCAAATTGAACCTGAACCTTCAATGTTCTCTCAATTTATAATTAAAGATTTAGGAAAATCACCTGAAGATTTTGATTTGGAAAAATATTGGGAATTTGAAGACACACAATATAAACAAGCTGAATTAAATGGTTCTACATTACCTTTTATGATGAGTAAGTATGATTATTTAGCTGTTGGTGGTTGGGATATTATGTACCCTTCTCCTCATGTAGTTGATTGGGATTTCTTTTTAAAATGTGAATATCATAATTTTATTATGAAAAGAGCCTATGTTAATTTTTATCATTTCGCAGGTGCCGCAACTCGTAAAACACCTGAACAAGATGCTGAATCTACTCTTAAGGAACAATTAGCACATCAATTTTTTGCTACTAAATGGGGAGAACATGCAGCTCATAATCCTGTAGATAATTCTAAATTATTAAATAAATTTTTACCAAATGGCTAAATACTTTTTTTACGTAAAAAACGATCAAAAACAAGAACCTATTAGTATAATTTATTCTTCTAGTAGACTAAAAGCTGCAAAATTATTTGCCAAAAGGAAAAAAATGAAATTAAAACAATTTTTAAGTATTTTTTCTATTTCTAAATGATGAAAAATGAAAATATATTAAAACCCTTACGAGAACTTGTAGGTGATAATGTGACTATTAAGGAATCTCCTAAATCTGAAGCGGAACGAGAAGAATTATTATTTATAGATACTATTAGCACTTTAGATAAAACCTTTGTTTCTGATAATAAATTACATGAAGACTATGGAATTGATTTATTAGGTTTTACTCAAAATTATTATCATGCAATAGAAAATTTAATTGTTATGTTAGTTGGGTATGATAAAGCTGATATTATTTGGTGGTGGATTTGTGAACGTTTTGCTGAAGATGGAGAACTTTTAGGTATAGGAACTGAAGATGGGAAAGTTCATATGATAAAAACACCAAAACAGTTATATAAATTCCTTAAAAATCTATAATATGTATCCTCAAAGATTAATAAATGTCGAAGATACCTCAAAATATGAAGATGATCCCATGTATTTCATGTGGGGAGGATATGCCTGAATTAAGAGTTACAATGTATGGTTATAAAGTCTGTGTTAATTGTAGTAACGCTAAACCAAAAAAAGCATTAAACGTGCAATTTGGAGAAGGAGATCATACATTTAACGAGACTATAATTTTAGATGACTAAATGCCCAGTGCAAAACCATTAAGTAAAGAACAAATTTTAGCTGCTATGTCTCAAACATTGAGTAATAAAGCAGCAGCTCGTTACTTGCATGTATCTTATATTCATTATAAAAAGTGGGCTAAAACTTATGATGCTACTGAAGAAGGTTATCCTAACTTATTTGAACAACATAAAAACCAAGCTGGTAAGGGTATACCTAAATTCTTAAGAGCAGGTGGACCTGAACCTGCTTTACTTGATATAATTGAAGGTAGAATAGATGCCTCATCATTCACCCCTGATAAATTAAAGTATAGATTAATAACTGAAGGTTACTTAAAAGAAGAATGTTCAGTATGTAATTTTCATGAACGTAGAGTAAGTGACTATAAAATACCATTATTACTTAATTTTAAAGATAATAATAAAAATAACTATCGTAAAGAAAATATAGAATTACTTTGTTATAATCATTATTTTTTACAAGTTGGAGATATATTTAGTGACAAACAGATTAAAGGTATTGAAGATCATGTTCCTACTTATCAAAGTGATGTTGAATGGGAAATGGACGATTACCAGAAACAACAACTAGAGAAATTAGGATTAGGTGATTCTAAAGATGATGATGATGATCCTTATAGTCTAGTATCAAGAAAATAAATATTATGTACACTTATAAAGCAACAGTAGATAGAGTAGTTGATGGCGATACAGTAGATGCCTTAGTTGATTTAGGATTTGATACTTTAAAAAAAGTAAGAATTAGAATGCATGGGATGGATGCTTGGGAGTCAAGAACTAGAGATAAAGAAGAAAAAGTTAAAGGTTTAGCTGCTAAAGCTCGTTTAATTGAATTATTAGAAAGTTATGACAATAAGTTTATTTTAGTTTCTCATGGAGTAGGTAAATATGGTAGGTGTTTAGGAGAAATATTTCTTTCAAATTTTAATCTAACAGAAAACATAAGTGTTAACAACACATTAATTTCAGAAGGACACGCTAAAGAGTATCACGGAGGTAAAAGATGAAAAAAAGAATTCCATTACTTAAAAAAAAGAAACATAATAAAATTGTGAATGATTACGATCGAACAAAATCTAAACATTTAGAGAGACTAGCTGATAAAATGTTAGAAGATCAAGATAAATTAGACAAGTTACGTGAAAAAAATAGTGATGGTAAATTCTTAGATTTGTTCTAAATTTGGAATCCTAATAAATTATTCGTACATTTAGGGTATAATTAATAATAACATTTACTCTAATGGTAAAAAGGATTAAAGTTAAAAATGTAGAAGATTTTGAATCGTTATTGCAAAATAAAGATATTAAAATATCTAAAGCTATTGCTTCCACAGCAATAAAAAATCTTCATAACAAAAAACGCTTTATCCCAGTATTAGAAGTTCATTTAGAAGAATCAGGTGATATATTTGATATTACTTTAGATAAAAAAGATATTCTTCAAACTTTAAAACAAAATTTAGAAATTCATGAATATCATGAAGAATATGAAGGATGTGCCTTAATAGCATCTGCAATTAAAGAAGTTGAATTAAAAACAAAAAAATGAAAAAGGTTTTAATATTTGGATTTATGCCCTTATTTATGGGTATGAATAATACCCAAGAATTAGAAGTATGTTATGAAGAAACTACTATTGAAATTAAACCTAAAATTATTCATTCTCCTGTTATTCAAGATAATCTTATTAGAGCTCTTATTATGGTTGAGTCTAGTGGGAATGATTCTGCTGTTGGAGATAGACATCTTATAGGAAATGAAGCTATAGGTGCATTACAAATTAGACCTATAATGGTTAGAGAAGTTAATAGGATTTTAAAAATTCAAGGTAAAACAAACCGATTTAATTTAAAAGATAGGTTTGATCGTCAACAATCCATACGTATGTTTATGGTTTGGAAAAATTTCCATCATAAAGATAGTAATAATGAAGTTATTGCTCGTAATTGGAATGGTGGTCCTAAAGGTTATAAAATAAAAAGAACTGAAAAGTATTGGAATAAAATAGAAAAACAATTAAACTATGAGTAAATCATCAGCTAAAGCAACATATGAAGCCTTCACTGAATGGCATGCATGGGCTAAAACACAACATCCTTCATACCGTGTTAAAAAGAAAAAGAAGCAGGAACCTAAATTTGTTTCTTACGGGAAAAAATGATAATCAAACCAATGGATGTAATCCTTATGTTAGATTCAGAAGATATGTTATTAATGGATACTGTTGATTTACATAAATTATGTATACTAGCTACTTTAGATTTACAAGTTGAAAAAGAATCATATGCCAAAAATACTAGTTATAGGAGAAATATGTGCTGATAAATTCATTTATTGCGATATAAAACGTTTATCACCAGAAGCCCCGGTTCCAATTTTAAACCCAATTAGAACCACAAAAAACCCAGGAATGGCTGGTAATACTCTAGCTAATATTAAAGCCCTTATACCAGATAGCTATACTATGTCTATAGGGCAAGTTGAAGCTATTACTAAAACACGTTATGTAGAGCAGAAAACAAATCATATGTTCTTACGAGTTGATGAGGGGGAAGAAAAAATAACACCATTTGAATGGTCATTAGATATTGATGTTTTAATTGGTAAAGCTGATATTGTAATAGTTAGTGATTATAATAAGGGATTTTTAAGAAATGCTGATTTAAAGGAAATTGCTCGTAAATCAACTTTATCTATTCTAGATAGTAAACGTAAGTTAACTAATGATATTATTGAAGGATTTACCTTTATTAAATTAAATGAATCCGAACGTTTAACTAATCCAGATTTAACTACAGATAATATTATTACTACATTAGGTAAAAAAGGTGCTGAATATCAAAATATGTTATTTGAATCACCAGATCCTCAAGATACAATAGATGTTTCGGGGGCAGGTGATACATTTATAGCTTCTTTTATAGCTAAATATTATCAAACAAAAGATATTCGCCTCGCAATGAAATTTGCTAATCAAATGTCAGCTGAAGTAGTATCTAAAAGAGGAGTTGTAACACCAGAAAAAAACCTATGAAAGATAAAATTTTAATTACTGGAACTGATGGATTTATAGGAAGAAATCTATATAAAAAATTAAAATCTAAGTATGAAATTTTTAGATTTGAAAAAGACAGTTTAAAAGGTGACTGGAAATCTCTTTTAAAATCTATATTTGATGAAGGAATCATAGGTGTATTTCATGTTGGAGCATGTTCTGATACGTTAGAACAAGATGTAAATTATATGATGCTCCTTAATTACGAAGTTACTAAATTTATAGTAGACTTATGTCGTGAAAAAAATATTAGATTAATATATTCCTCATCAGCAGCCAACTATGGTATTAATGGTGAATATCCATCTAATTTATATGGGTGGAGTAAATATGCAGGTGAAGGATATGTTATATCTAATAATGGCATAGCTTTAAGATATTTTAATGTTTATGGACCTGGTGAAGAAGATAAAGGTAAAATGGCTTCTGTTGCCTATCAAATGTATAAACGTAATCAAAATGGAGAAGAAATTAAATTATTTCCATTAAAACCATCTCGTGATTTTGTTTATATAAAAGATGTAATTACAGCTAATATTCATGCTTTTGATAATTTTTATAAATTATTGTTATGGAATAAGGCTTATGAAGTAGGTAGTGGTGAAGCTAGAACTTTTGAAGATAAAATGGCTATTATGGATATCCCTTTTACATACCATCCAGAAAGCATGATTCCTGAAGGTTATCAATATTATACTTGTAGTGATAGTGAAAAATTTCTAGATAAATGGAAACCTAAATATGATTTAGAAAGAGGGCTAAAAGACTATATTAAATATTTAGAAAAAAATCATGAATAAAAGAGCAGTAGTTACTGGTGGGGCTGGTTTTATTGGTTCACATCTAGTAAATAAACTATTAAACTCTGGATGGTTTGTAACTATTTTAGATGACCTAAGTACAGGTAAACTAGAAAATGTACCTTCAAATATTAAATGTACCTTTATAAAAATAGATTTAACTACTGATGTGTTACCTATAATGAAATTTGATACATTATTTCATTTAGCCTCTCCAATTAGTGTGCCTGAAAGTATAGAAGATCCTTTAAAATATTTTTCTGGAGTATATGTAGCAAGTAGAAAAGTTATGGAATGGGCTCATAAAATGGGAGCTACCTCTATGGTTGCTACTTCTACTGCTGCAGTCTATGGTGACTCAATAGATGTACCTTTAAAAGAAAATTCAAAACTAGAACCAATGAGTCCCTACGCTATGTTTAAATTAGAAATGGAACATTTGTTAAAAAACTATAATAAACCAGAATTTAAATGTAACGTATTAAGACTATTTAATGTATTTGGAGAAGGTCAAAGATCTACTGGGGGTTATAGATCTGCAGTACCCATTTTTTTAGAACAATATAAATTATCAACTCCAGTTACTGTAACAGGTGATGGTACCCAAACTAGAGATTGGGTTTATGTTGGTGATGTAATTAATGCTATTATAGAATGTTGTAAAACTAACTATAAACAAACAATGGGTATTTACAATGTAGGAAGTGGAGTAGAAACACAAGTAATAGAAGTAGCTAAAGCATTAACTAATAAAATACTTTATATAGCAAAGAGAAATGAACCACATAAGTCATGTGCTGATATAGATTTAATCAAAAATAATCTAAACTGGAATCCTGAAACAAATTTACTTTCATGGGTAAAACAAAATAAATAAGTTTAAAATTATGAATACAACTATTAATATCGAAGATTGGGATAATCTCCCCCAAGAAGAACAAGCAAAAATTACTAAAGTTATATTTACAGGGACTAAAAAAGTAAGTGATGTAAGGGATAGACCAAGTATGGCTTTTGCTACTATGTGTAAAAATGAAGAACATTGTATTGGTGTTACATTAGCTCATGCTGGTAAGCATTGTGATTATGTAGTAGTAGCTGATAATGGTTCTACTGATAATACTTTTAATGTAGTAAGACAATTCTTTACCGAATCAGGTTTACCTGGATCATGGCATGTAGATCCTTGGGAAGGGTATGCAATTAATAAAACAAAAATGTTATCTTATGTAAAGGATAAAACTGATTATCTTTTACATTTAGATGCTGATGATCGTATCTCAGAAGATTTTTATTTTAATCATGAAGATGCAGGATATGATTATTATACAATGAAATTACTACGTGGAACATCTAGTTGGAATGCTACCACAATCTATAGAAATGATCTTATTTGGAGATTTATAGGAACAGCTCACACAATTATTAAAGCTAATAAAGATAATCTTTCACAAGGTGATCTTACTGATCGAGGCCATTGTAATTGTGATGGTATTGGTTCACGTGCATTTGATCCTAAAAAGTACCTATATGATGGGGAAAGATTAACAAAACAATTTTGGGATTGTTTAATAGATGATCCTGATGATTTATTAACTAGATCTGTATTTTATGCAGGACAAAGTTATATGGATTATGGTGTAGATGGTGGTAATGAAAAAGCCTTACAATGGTATAGATTATATTTAAGACTTGAAGGTACATGGATTGAAGAACGATATGAAGCTCAAATGCGATTAAGTAGAATCTTAATGAAATTAGATGATCATAAAGATAGATTTGATGAGATTAAAAATGAAATGGATAAGGCAATTGCTATATTTGATGATAGAGCTGAGGCATACTATTTCTTTGGGGAATATTGTGGTCAAATAGGTAAATATGAATTATCATATGAATATTTAAAAAAAGCACAAGCATGTAGTTTAGAACAGGCTGAAAAGAAGTATATTTTGTTTATTCAAAAAATAACTTATGGTGTTTATATAAATAATTGGCTTTCTGTAGCCTGCTATTGGACTAATAGAATACAAGAAGGTAAAGCATTAGTAATGGATGTTTTAAATAATCATAGAGAAACATTTCAAAATAATTTAGCACATTATGAATATAATTTAGAACAATTTAATAATGCAGAAAGTAGATAAACTAATTATAGGTGGAGGTATTACTGGGTTATCTACAGCAGCTTTTTTAGGAAAAGATTCAGATTATTTAGTTCTTGAAAGTGAAAATGAATTAGGTGGCTATTGTAAAACTACTAAACGAAACGGTTTTGTTTGGGATTACAGTGGACATTTTTTTCATTTTAGAAATGCTGAAATAAAAGAATATATGATGTCAGAAATGGCATGTGAAGTTGTAACAGTTAAAAAGATAACAGATATAGATTATAAAGGAAGTATAGTAGATTTTCCTTTTCAATATAATATCCATCAATTACCTAAAAAAGATTTCTTAGAATGTTTAAGAGATATGTACTATTTAGATAATATAGATAATAAAAGTTTTAAATCATTTGTAAATTCAACCTCGGGTAAAGCAATTGCAGAAAAATTTTTAATACCTTATAACGAAAAATTATATGCTATTGATCTTAATAAACTAGATGCAGATGCAATGGGTAGATTTTTTCCAAAACCAATTAAGTTTGACGAACTTATGGAAAAAATAACAGTCCCTAATGATTATGAATCTTATAATGGAACATTTATCTACCCAGTAGATGGTAGTTTTGAATTTATTAAATCTATATTAAAACGAGTAGACGAAAATAAGATATGGTTAAATTCTAAGGCTAATAAAATAGATCCTGATAAAAAAATAGTTTATACAGATAAAGGAGAAGTTCATTATAATACTTTAATTAGTACAATGCCATTTAATAAAATATTACCTATGGTTTCTAATAATTCTACTTCAAAGTTATCATCAAATAAGGTAGCAGTATTTAATTTAGGTTTTGATAAGGGTACAAATATAAAAACCCATTGGAGATACTTCCCAGGTAATGAAATATTTTATCGCATAGGCTTTTATAATAATATTTTAGGTACAGATAAACTAAGCTTATATGTAGAGGTAGGTGCAAAAAGTCATGAAGTATTAGATAAAAAATCATTATTAAATCAAGTTCTAAAAGATCTAAATAAAGCTAATATAATAACTGATCATAATTTAGTAGACCATCAGTTTATTGTTATGGACCCTGCATATGTTCATATAACAAAAGATAGTGAAAAAATAGTTAAAACATTTTGTAATGATTTTAATAAAAAAGGAATATATTCTATAGGAAGATATGGTTCATGGACCTATTGTTCTATTGAAGATAATATTATCCAAGCAAAAGAATTAATTAATAAATTAAAAAGATGATCAATTTAGGCCATTTAAGAACTTCTTATCAATTAGCAAAACCATATCCTCATGTGGTTATTAATGATTTACTTTTAGAATCAGATGCTAAACAATGTGTTGAGGAAATAGATAAATTTCAATTATGGGGAAGTGTTGTAGATGAATACACAAAAACTCAACTTCAAGTCAATAAATTCTTCACTCCATGGTGTAATGATAATATAGCAGATATTGAAAGAGATATGCCTACTGTATGGAAATGTTTACAACATTTTAACTCACAACCTTTTCTTAAAGAACTTGAACATTTAACTGGAATTAAAGATCTTATAGCAGATGATACTTTTGCAGGTGGTGGAGTCCATAAAACATTATCAGGTGGTAAACTTTCAATTCATACTGATTTTGGTAATCATCCTGATAAACCATTATATCGTCGACTTAATTTACTAATTTATTTAAATCCCATTTGGCAGAATGATTGGAATGGGACTTTACAATTATTAGATTTTGATACAAGAGAAAAAATAGTTGAAATAACTCCAAAAATGAATACAGCTGTTATATTTAATACTTCATCAAAATCATTACATGGAAATCCGGATATTATAAAATCACCTTCACATATTGCTAGGCATTCATTAGCTCTTTATTACTTTACTAAAACATCATTTGAAGAAGATGAATCAACTGGTGCAGTTTGGTATTAAAAATTTGGTTCCCTAAAATATTTTTCGTATATTTACGGCATAAATAAAGGTTATATACATGCCACTCTGGAAATTCAAAAATTTAAATAAATACGGAAATATTAGAACCCGTATTATGCATACTGAGGATTCACAATTTACATATAAACCTAAAGGATTAGGTTCATTTGTAGGTGTAAGTAGATTCAAATATCAATCAAGATCTAAATATTATGGATTAGTTGTATCTCCCAGAGATGGTAAAACATATCTTACCCCAGATTGGGTTGAAGTATTACCACAAACTACTTTTGCTGATATTGAAGGACCTAAAGAAGAAACTCGTGGTCGCAAAAAGAATAGCACTAAATTCGAAAATCCAAGAGAATGGAAATTCGAATCAAAATCAGATCCAGATAGCTGGTATGTAGTAAAGCATGTTAGTGAATTTAAAGTAACTTGTACTTGTATGGGTCAATATAGAGCAAAGGATAGACAATGTCGTCACATGAAGGAAGTAATGAAAGAATTAGGAATATGAATTTAGAAGAACAATATAAGATACATTTAGCACCATTTAGAAATTTGCATATACAAATTAGTGAAAAATGGAATGAATGGAAATTATTAAATAAACAAAGCCCAAAATATAATTACTTATTTCAAAGTATTAAAGGACAAGCTGTTTATAGAATTTTTATTGAAGGTAAGTATTATGTTTGTGTACATAAAGGTAGTCTTGTGACTTGCTTAAAGTATCATATCAAACGAGCATTTAGAGAGCATCATGTTTCTCTTAAAGATTTGCCCTCAGTTAATTCAGCTTATGCTATAAATAATACTTGGACCCCAGATATTTTTTTTAAAAATGGTGGAAAAATTGAAATATTACAATCTGGAATTGAAAATGTTCAAGCAATTAAAAATGAAATTGAGTACAGTTGGATTGATAAAGCTGTAGAAGAATTTGGGAAAGAAAAAGTATGGAATCGACTTAATAAACATAGTAAATTTATCCAAAAATTATGAGTAGAGGTAGACCAACAGAAGAAGCAGTAAGGAGAACTAAATATGTTCAAACGTGTTATGAAACACCAACCAAACCAGAATTAGGTTATAAATTAGTTTATCATTTTGATCTTGATAAACACCCTAATGGAGCATATAGAGTAGACCATTTCCCAGCTAAAGGTGAAAAATCCCCAGTTGTTAAGCCTGAAAAAGGTAAAGCATATAATAAACAACCAGTAGTAATGGTCTTTAAAACGTCAAATCGTTCAAATGCTAAAACTAAAATGAAAGTTTGGAGAAACGAAAGCATTGATTGGATTGTAACTCAAGATAAACTTGCTGGAGTCCCTAGTAATGCAGAAATATTAGAATTAGGTGTTGGAGCTTCATTTATAAAAAAATATAAGTCTAAGTATAATCTATAATATTTATAATAAAATTAATACAAGCAGATTATGGCTACAAGAGCATTGATTGGTTACTTAAATAAAGATAACACAATTACCACAACATACAACCATTATGATGGTTATCCTGAAAACTTAGGCGTTGCATTAAATAAGCATTATGATACTGACGCAAAAGCTAAAGAAATAGCTAATATGGGATACGTTTCATTTGTTGACCCAGAAACAGGAGATATAGAAGCTAATAATTCAGATAGCCCTGTAACTGTAGGTGATGAAGATTTAGTTTCATCTATCCAATTCTTTAAAGACGAGGCAAAAGGTGTTGATTATGTTTATCTATTTTCCCCATCAGTAATGGGTGGTGAATGGATTATGTCTCCTACCGCTGTTAAAATGGAAAAATTTGTAAATACATTTTTAGATGACATTATGGATTCTCCTGCAGAAGATGATATGATGGATGAATCATACCAGTCTAAATGGAAAAATTTCTTAAATGAAGATATGCCATCAATAGAATCAAAATTGATGAAACTTCAAAATGCTTTAGAAAGAGAACCTGCTGAAAATGTAGAAATGTATTTAGCTTCTGTTGAGCGTGACTTAAAAAGAGGTGACACAGAAGAATATGAAAATATGACTATCGAAGATATGATTGAAGACTATAATGTCTATATCAATGATAGAATGGATTCGTAATTAAAAATTAGGTAAGCCCGGAAAGAAAGAGTAAGAGGTGTTATGCTTCTTACTTTTTTTTATGATATGTATGTTAAGATAATTATGAAAAATACTTATTTTTATTTAAATAATAATTTGACTTTTTATTCAAAAAGAATAACTGAAGGTGGCCTTGGCTGCCTTTTTTTATTATATTCACAGTTCATTAATATTAACTAAATTCAAAACAATGAAAAAAGGTAAATTCGCATTCCTATTAATTGGTATGCTATTTTCTGTTAACGTTGCTCTTGGTCAAACAAGTACAGACGCTGACATTAATGC
>Ga0181402_1000347_pt1 | contig 17034 bp, 14 predicted proteins | sample 25SPOviralmetaG_FD_130131 | JGI IMG/M metagenome (GOLD analysis project Ga0181402, IMG submission 130131) | Marine viral communities from the oligotrophic San Pedro Time Series (SPOT) site, San Pedro Channel, CA, USA - 25 SPOT_SRF_2011-08-17 | ecosystem: Environmental > Aquatic > Marine > Strait...
AGCAGTACCAGTAATACCGTAAGCACCATTAGAATAAATAGCAAGTGTGGAATCAGCCGCACCTGACCTTAAAGCGGTAATTAATCCTAAACAAGATAAAGACCTATCATTAATTTGTAGTGTATGAGTTGTTGCAGTATTAGGAATAGAATTAATGTATGTTTTTGCGGTCGTACCAGAAATCATAACGCCCTCACTCGCAATAACATTTCTGTAAGAGGCCATTACATCTGCATTTTGAATCATATAAACAGGACAATAGAAAGCAGGTTCACTTATAGTCCATGTAACTGCACCAGTAGAAACTACAGCCTGATTATTCTGGGCGAGTCTTAATACTAGCTCAATCTCGCCAAGGCCGTCAGGGAGCGCCTTTTCGTGGTGATTCTTTAATAGACCACTTTCTAACTGTATTTGAAATTTAATACTATCTGCAGCCGCCATTGATTTACCTAAAGCAGATTTATTAACATTAAGATTTAATCCATTGGTGGCGGTGACGAAAGTGCCAGTAGAAGTATCAATTTCCGCAGCGGTTACTGCACTACCAGCTATAACTACACCAGTAAATGTTCCTACTGACTGTTGAACTCCTAACTTACCAGCACCAGACTGCACATTAGTTTTTAGTACTTCGTCTAAAGATTGATTGTAATTTTGTCTAATAGAATTATATAAACCATAACTATTAAGTTGTTCTATGATTGCGCCGTTATTTTCAATTGTAACTCTATCAAAGAAGCTACCAGCGTGCGTATCAATAAAAGAAGCAGCTGTGGCAGTAGTAACAGTAAATTCTAAATAATGTTTTGATACATCCATAAAACCGTCGGCCTTAATTCTAATACGAATTTCGTTGGCGCCTGTAGGGCTGAATGAAGAGCCGTTGTTGCTGGTAAATTTAGATAATTTACAGTTGGCGGAAACAGCAGTGCTGGAAGTTAATCCATAGCGCATTGATTTTGGTAGGTTGTCGTTTGATACTTGCATTTTTATAATATCTAATTAGAAAAAAAAATTTAATATTTTCAATAAAAAATTTAAATTAAAATTATATTTTTTCTTACTTTAAATTTTTTATTAATTTAAAAAATAAAATATAAATATATAATGAAGATATTAAATAATAAAGTTTTGACTCATGTACCTGTTATAAAACAAAAAGTAGACGATTTAAGTGACTTACCATATAAAGTTGCAGAACCATTACCAAAGAAAAGTTTTGCTATGTTAATTAATGGTTTTAGTAGTAGTGGAAAAACTACATTATGGAATAGTATGTTATTGAGTCACCCAACAAAGAAAAAACCTGATACTCCTCGTTTCTATTATCGTTACTTTGATAAAATATATTTATTCTCGCCCAGTAGTGATACGCTGCCATTAGACAAATTAAAACTAAAAGAAGATAGAGTTCATTTAAAATATAGTGACGAAAAACTACAGGAAATATTGGAAGAAAATAAAGATGATGAAAATATGAATAATTTAATTATATTAGACGATTCTATTAAACAAATTAAAAATAGACCTGAAGTTCACAAATTAGTTTTAAATCGGCGGCACTTAACTCAAAATCCAAATGAAGAAGGACAAGCAGGTTTAAGTGTTATGATTACCAGCCAGAAGTATAATGCAGTAGATTTAATATTAAGAACTAATATGAGTGATATATTTATATTTAAAACAGAGAATCAAAAAGAACTAAATGCTATTAAAGAAGAATTAATGGCTGACTTATCACCAGAACAACAAAATGAATTATTGAAAGAAGCATTCAAAGATAAATATTCGTTTCTATATATTAAAGGATATGAAGGAACTAAAGACAGATATTATATTAGATTCAATAAAGTAGTATTTGATAAAGAAGATAAAGAAGATAAAGACGATATAGTTATTGAAACAGAAGAAGAAAAAAATAATGATTTAAAAAATAAAAACTAAATATAAATATGGAACTTTATACAACTAATAAAATTTTTGAAATTTTAGATAAAGATTTTAAAAAATTTAAATCAGGATTATATGATGATGATTATGATTTGTTTAAAGATTTAGATAAAGAAAAAATGCATAATTTATTTTTATACTCTATAGTACAAAATAGTAAAGTAATGAAAAAAGTAAAATTAAAATTATTAAAAAATAATATTCCTGAAAAAGATATTAATGATTTATTTTATAAAACATTAAAATTTTATTATAAATATGAAAAAGGATTATTCAGTTGGAATGAAATAGAGGAATGGGATATAGATTTAAATGATATTAAAGATACTTCTACAAAATATACATTAATTTAATCTTTATTTTTTTTTCTTTTATATATTATAATGAAAGATAATTATATTATTAGAATAACAAATACAACATTAGCGAGTAATGTTATTACTCTAAATACTAATAAAAATCTAGCCCAGTTTGAAGTTCCTAATTGGTTAAGGTCAAAAGGTAAATGTAACATTCAAGTAGTTAGTTCTTCTATAGCATTACAAAATGCGACAGGAACAAGAGTTCTGGGTGCTGGTGAAAATATAATAGCAATGAGAACTAATATTCCTATGTTAGGTTTTAATACAGAAACTTCTGGTCTTCCAAATGTATTAGGAACAGCAATAGTACCTGCTGATACAACACGAGTAGTTGCATTAGATTCTGTAGCTGCTATGGAATTTACATGTACTCAACTACCACCAACAATAGAAGTTGAAAGAATGACTTATAAATCAACTACACCATTTAATTTAGTAGCGGCAAAAAATAATACTACTAATGTAGTACCATTTCAAATTACATTACAATTGTCTTTTTATGAGGACGAACATACACATAATTAAATTAAAATTATTTTATTAATATATATTATATGGATAGTGATATTAATGAATTTATTAGACAAGAACAAGTTAAATTGACTAATATTCAAAGTGGTTTATCAGTTCAACAAAGAGCAAAATTATTACCTAAAATAGGTGAAATAAGATTCTTATTAGGATTATTAAGTAAAACTGGTACTATTATACCGGATAAGGATAAAAAAAAATTAGAGGACGATATTGAAAAAGCAACTGATAACGCACAAAAAACAGCAAGAAGCGAACAGATAAGAGAAGCAAGTAATATATCATTAATTAATAGGGTTAGACCAAATACTAAATCTGTTCCTGAATCTGTAAGAATGAAAGCAAAAATGGTAAGGGCGTCCTCTTTATTTGATTCTAATAATGGTGATAAACAAAGTGTTAACGAATATTTAGAAGATAACAATATTCCTTATAAAGTAAGCGACCAAGTAGAAAGTACAGGAGAGGCATTAGTATTAGAAAATATTAATGACCCTACTGATATTAAAGTTGCATTTAGAGGTAGTAAAATGAATAATCTACAAGATTGGATTAGTAATGCTAAATTTATGGTAGGACAAGAACAAACTAATTTTGCAGGTGAAAAAGATACAGTTGGAGAAGCAAGAGCAAAAGTAAGAGAAGTTGAAAATGTAACAGGAAATAAAGTAAATGAATTATTAGGACATAGTCGTGGCGGTTCACTCGCAATAAATGTCGGTGATGCAGAGGGAATTGATACAACAACTTTTAATGCTTTTATTGGTAGAAATATTGCAAGGGCGAGTGAAACGGCGGCACAACATACTGCGTGGAGAACTACTGAAGATGTACCAAGTATAGGATTAGGATTTAGACAAAATTTAAGAAATTTTAAAATAAATGTTATTAGACCATTAAAGGATAATCCTTTAGACCCAATACAATCACATAAATTAAAAAACTTTAGTGAAGAAGGAGTCAGGAAACCAGAAGACGACCCTGAATTAATGGAAAATTTAATTAAAAATAAAATTAATGAACCAGTAGCCAAACATGCAGAAGCAGAAGCAATACATAGAGCAATATCATTTAAAGAAGACGGTTCACGAATTAAAACTACTAAAGATACTTATAATACAAATAAAAAACAAACATTAGCAATAACAGACGGTATAGGTCACGATGTAAATAATGATTCTAATTATACAGTAGGAGAACAAGAAATAGTTTCACCACCAGAAGCACCAAATAAAATTACTGATTTAACACCACCAAAATCAGTTACTCCACAAAGACAAACTCCTATTAATGACGAAAGAAATTCTTTTGTAGGTGAACTTTCTAATCAAAAAAAATTAGATTCTATGGCCCAAGAATCACAAGATACACAAGATTTATTGCAACAATTTTCACAAGATTTAGGATTAGATATTCCAGTTGAATCACCGGAAGATAAAAAAGCAAGATTAAGACAAAGTGCAAAAGAAAAATTTAAACAAAATTTAAGAGATAAATTAACAGCACCTAAAGAAGTTGCACCTGAATTAAAACCAGAAATAAAACCAGTAGAAATAGAAACTTCTCAAGGTACTGGTTTATTTCCTCCACAAAGACCTGCTTCACAAGACCCTGCAAATTTTTCTTTAGACCAAAAATTAAAAGCAGCTACAAGAGTTTATGAAGGATATTTAAGAAGAATGCAAAGAGAAAAGAATGACCCAATTGAAAGTAGAAAACCTCAAAGTGAAAAATTAAGTAGAGTTGCATTAGAAGACGCAGAAAGAGAAGTAATGATGTTACGAAATCAAAGAAAAATTGCAAGGTCAGTTGCAAAAGAACCTACATTTAAAGATTGGGTTAAAGAAGTAAAACCTGACGATATTGATATAAATGGTAAAATGAGTAAAAATGTAACAAAGAATTCTAAAGTTGCAGAAATTTGGAGAAAAACTGGGGGACAATTTACTGAAGACGAAAAAGAACATTTAGAAAATAATCCTACTAAAGAAGAAGATAAATATAAATTTTCATTAGAAGACGATGAAATTGCAGATTTATTAAGTGAAAATACAAAAGAAGCAAGACATTCTCAAGTTAAAGATTACGAACAAAAAGTACATGATGGAATTAGAGAAGTAGATAATATTACTTCTATTGAAGATTCTAATACTGGTTCAAAAAGAGGTATAACCGGTGAATTAACTGGAGGATTAAGTGCAATTAATTTAGGAATTGGAATTGGTGCTGGTTATACCAGTGATAAGATTCTAAATAAAATTGACCCAGATTTAGACCCAACTTTAAAAACTTCTGTTAGTGGGGCTGTTAGTGGAGGTATTGGTGAAGCAGCTGCTTTAACATTATCAGGTGCAGGTGCCGGTATTGCTGGTAGTGGTGGATTATTATTAGCACCTGCAATAATAGCTGGAGCAGCAGGAAATGTTGCAGGTGCAGGTGCATATAAAGGAATTAAAAAAATTGGTGGTACTGATTTTGAAGCAACTACAGGTGCAGGGGCGGCCGGAGGATTAGCAGCAGGTTTTACTTCAGGGGCGCTTTTATCAGCAGCTGCGGCTGGTGGTGTAAGTGGAGCAGCCGCATTAGCACCAGCAGATTTAGAAACATTTGGATTAGCAAGTGTTGGTGCTGGTTTATTGGGAGCTGGTTTAGGTGCAACTACTTACGCAGGAACACAAGAATTTAATGCATTAGAAAGTAAAATAAAACAAAATACTGGTGCAACAGATTTAGAAGCAGATATAGGAGCAGGTGCTGGAACAGGGGCTACTATTGGAGGTATAGCAGGAACTTTTGTGGGCGGCCCTGTAGGAACAGTAATAGGGGCTGGTGTGGGCGGAACTATTGGTGGAATAGCGGCCCTCGCAAAATATGGAATAGATAAATTATTTTAAAAATATTATATAATATATATATGAATAACAATATAATACAACCACTTTCAAGTACAGTGTTACATATAAGAAGTAAAGACGCAGTACAGAATAAAACTGGTTATAATACTGATTTTAATGTTAATTTAATTAATCCTATTAATATAAGTAATAAGCAAGAAGCACATATAAGTATTATGAGTGTAGAGATACCATATTCATTTTATAATATAAGTAGTGATTTAAATAATAATACATTAGTTTATGATACAAGTAATACTTTAACTTTTACAGACCAAGATTATTCTGTTTATGAGTTAAAAGATTTTTTTAATAATGATACAAATTTTAATGCAATATTTACAACCACATATGATAAACAAAAAAATAAATTAACATTTACTAATACTACAAGTAGTAGTCATACTATTAATTTATCAAGTTCATTAATTAATAAAGTAATTGGTTTTGACGAAGATACTACTGATAGAACTATTAGTGCAAGTGGAACATTAGAAAGTGATTTCGTTTGCAATCTCGCAACAGTTCACAGTATTTTAATTAAATCAAGTATGGGTCAAGCAAATGTATTATCTACAAGAGCAGGTAATAGTACAACATTACAAAAAATTAGTGTTGATGTAAATAGTAATGGAATTATTTACATGAATCAACAAGATTTTAGACAAATATCTATATCTCAAAGTAATGTAATAGACCAAATAACATTCAATATTACAGACCAAAATAATAATTTATTACAATTGCAAAATGTTAACTATGAATTTAGTATTTTATTTGAAATTTATCCAAGATTTTTAAGAGAAGAATTAAGAACAAATCAAAGAAGAGGTATAAGAAATATTCAATCTAATAATCTTAATCAACCAAGTAATATATCAACACAAAATCAATTTATTAATAGACCTTCAACAATGTTAGACCCACCATTAAAAATAATGAATGAAATAGAAGACGCAGATTCAACTCACCCAATAAAAGATAAATCTCAAATAGAACATAAAACTGATAGAATCATATTAGACCAATTAATAGACCAAGTTTCTTAAATAATAAAAAACCACCAAATTATAAAAAACCACCAAGAATGCAAAAAATATAAAAGTGTTCTCGTAAAGTAAAATAATGAAATAGTTTATAAAAAAATGAGTTTTTGGTGGTTTTAATAAAAATGGTGGTTTTTAAATTGATTTTTTTTTTATATATAATAAAAAATTAAATATATATTTTAATATAATAAATAAAACTATTTAAAAATAATTTCTTATTATATAATATAGAAAATGAAAATCCAAATAAAAAAAAATATAAATAATATTTATATGCAGACAAAAATTAATATTCAAGAACATATTAATTTAGAAAATTTATTTTATTTATACTCTTTAGATAGTAGTAAAATAACACAATATTTTAAATCTAATACAGATAAAAAATATTATACCGAAATTGATAATATATTGAGTAATTATGTATTTAATGGTAAATCTATTAATGAAAAACAATATAATAATAACAATTGCAATAGATTATATTGTAATAATTCTTTACAAAAATTACAAAATGATATTGCAAATTTTCTTTGTCCTAATAAATGTTATGATTATGATATAAAAAGTGCAAGACCAAGTATTACAAACTATTTATGTAAAAAAAATAATTTACCTTATGATAAGATTAATTATTATGTGAATAACAGAAATAATATCATGGAAAAATATAATAAAACAAAAGACGAAATAAAAGACTTTATTATTACATTATCTAATATTGATAATCCTAAATCGTGTGGAATAAGAGAAATAGACGAATTTATTAAACAAGAAAATGAAAATAAAATTAAATTATTAGAAATCTATAAAAAGGTATTACCGGAAAAAGATTATGATTCAAAAAAAATCCAATAAGTTCTAAATATTGTGAACTATATTATTATTTTGAGAATAAAATTGTTAGTACTGCAGTTAATAAATATATAGATAATGTTAATTGTATTAAATTTGACGGTTTTATTAGTAGAGAATATTTAGATTTAAATGAATTAAATGAATTAACAAAAGAATATGAAATAGAATGGGTTATTAAACCATTAGATACGAGATTCAAATTAGGAATTACTGATTTTAATAATATTGATAAAAAATTAAATAATTATTTATATGGAAAATTTTTATTTACTCATAAAGATATAGAAACTACTTCAGGTGCAGTAGAGAAATCACATTCATATTTAAAACATACTATTAGATATTGTAATGATAAATGGTTTGTATTAGATAATGATACAAAATTATGGAAAATAGTAAAAAAACCACTATATTATTATACAAAAATATTAAAAATAGGATTAAGTAATTATAGAAACTTTTTAAATGAAGAATTAAATAAAAATCAAGATAATGAAGACGAAGAAAAAAGATTAAGATTATTATTAGAAGAAAATCTAAAATGTTATAAACTAATTGATAAATCTGGCTGGTGTAATCAATTTCAAAGTAATTTAGAAGCAAAATTAGAAGATAATAGATTTGAAGATAAATTAGATAGTAATATATTCTATATGTCTTTTAAAAATGGTATTTTGGATATGAAAACTGGTTCATTTAGACCTAATATTTATCCAAGTGATTATTTAACAAAAACATTAGATTTTGATTATAAACCATTAAAAGATATTGATTCAAATGATATAGAATTTTTTAGAACAGAATGGAAAAAAATATTAAATAATAATGAGGAACATTTTGATTATTTTATGAAGCATTTAGCATATTCATTTACAGGTGATAGTGATAAATATCAAACATTCTACTTTTGTGTAGGTCAACTCGCAGGAAATGGTAAGAGTTCCATATTTGAAACTTTAGGTAAAATATTTAAATGTTATGTTGGTAATGTAAATAGTCAACTTTTAGAAGAAGATTTTTCTAAAAGACATAAATTAATGGTTAAATTAAAAAGTAATAGATTAATTTATTTAAATGAAATGAAAAAAAAGAAAAAGATTTCTGCAGATATTATGAAAAAAATTAGTGACGGATTAACAGAAGATAATGAAGTATTATATGGTACAAGTGAAGAATTTAAAATTCAAGCAAAAGCATTCTTACTAACAAACCATATGCCTGACTTTGATAATATGGATAATGGAGTTTATAGAAGATACGAACATATACAATTTGATAGTGAATTTGATATTAATAATAAATATAATTTAAAAGAGGACGATTTTGTAAATAAAAAATTTATTGCTGACCCTGATTTCTGTAAGAAAATGTTTGAAAAAAAATATGGATTAGTGCATTTAATTTTAGAATATGCAAAAAAATGTATAGATAAACCGTTACCTAAATTACCGGAAGAATTTAAACAAGAAAAAGAATTAATGAAATCTGTTAATGACGAGGTTAAGGATTGGTTAGAAAGTTCTTTAGTTGTTAAAGGTGATAATATCTCTAAAATACATTTATCAAAAACAGAAATTATTGATAGATATAAACAAGATAAAAATCTAAAATTAGATTCAAAAACTTTATTAGATATTATGAAGCAGTTAGGATTCAAAGATAGATATAGAAAAGATACTGCAAAGAAAGGATTTGGTAAAGGAATTTTTAAAGGATTAGAATTAATACCAATTGAAAATAATAAAGATAAATGTTTATTAGATAGTGATAGTGATAGTGATAATGATACTCCTTAAATATGCATAAACAATATTTTTTTTTATATATATATTTATTTATTTATATATATATATATAAACTACTTAAAGATTATTTTCTTATAATATATAATAAGAGCAAAATGTCTATGTGTAATGATAGTCCTAAATTTGATAAAACCAAAAACGATTACTATACCAGTAAATCTATGTGGAAAAACATAGAGCATTTAATTCCAAAGGATAAAGTCATTTGGGAATGTTGTATGTTAAATAGTAAATCTAATAGTATGGAATATTGGAAAGATATGGGTTATAAAGTAGTTGGTGATAAATCGTGGGATTGTCTAAATTATTATCCAATAAATTATGATATTATTATTTCTAATCCTCCATTTGAAACAAATATTAAACAAAAAATCCTTAGACATTTAGTTAGATTAGATAAACCATTTATTTTAGTATTAAATTGTATGAATTTTTATGCGAAATATTTTAGAGATATTTTTGGAGATAAAATAAAAGATTTACAGACAATTATTCCACAGGGAAAAATTACATTTGAAACTTTTAATGAGGAAACAGGTGAATTAGAACCAACTAAAAAACAACCTTCATTCTATTGTGGATATTTATGTTATAAAATGAATTTTACACCGGAACAATTATGGTTAAAAAATGAAAATATTGTAGAATATGTTGATTGTAAATGTGGTTGTAAAATAAAAAAAAATGGATTAAAAAAACATTTAACTTCCAAAAAACATTTAAAAATAATTGAAAAAATGAATAAACAGAATGAGTAAATATCCAATATAATACATTTACAATTTAATATTTAATTATAATAAAATTGAATCATATTTTTTTTTATTATAATTAAAAATTATTTATATGGTAATTATCATATTTTTTTTTGTTTGTATATAATATAGTAATGAGTGACGACGAATCTATTACAACGGAAGAAATGAATCAAGTGGTAAATGAGGAAACTTTTGAAGAAGTAGAAGTCAAAGGAGTTGAAAGAAAAACCTATACAAAAAAAGTACCTGTAGTTAAAACGGAATCTAAACCGGAATCTAAACCAAAACAGAAAAGATTAACTAAAAAGGAAAAAGAAGAAATTGACGAATATAATGAATCTTATGGAGTTGCACCACAATATAAACCAAAAGAAAAGAAACCTATGAGTGAAGCAAAAAAAAAAGCAGTAGAAAAATTAGTAGAAAATAATAAAAAAAGAGCAGAACAAAGAAAATTAGATAAAGAACAAGGAAAACCTGTTAAAGAAACAAAACCAAAACAACATACAAAAGAAATAATAAAAACTGAAAAGATTATTTACATGATTCCTGATAATAGTGGAGGATATAAAGAAGTAAAAAATCCACCAAAGTTAACTAAAAAAGATATTAAGAAACACGAGAATGAATTAGAAGTACAAAAACAAGAAGAATTAATAGGTAAAAAATTAATAAGAAAAAAGAATGGAACAGCGGATAAAAGAAGTACTAATACAAAAGCAATTAGAACTCCTGCACAAATAGAAGCAAGTAAAAGATTAGTTGAATTAAATAAGAAAAGAAAAGAAGATAGATTAAAACAGAAAGAATTAAAAGAGAAATCTAAAATGGAAAATATAAAAGACGAAATAACTGATACTATAATTAATGTAGTATCTAAACCAATAGAAAAAGTAAAAGAAGAAAGAAAAGCAAGAAGACCTGTAATTACTGAAGAAGAAAAAAAAGCATATATTCTTAAACAACAAAAGTCATTGTTTTCTTAAAACCACCAAAAACCACCAAAAACCACCAAAAAGAGGAAAAACCACCAAGAACTCCAAATTTATAAAAGTGTCCCATGAAACAAAAAAAAATGAATAGTTTTGAAAAAATGGTGTTTTCGGTGGTTTTTTTCAAAATGGTGGTTTTTTTGGTGGTTTTTCTTATTATCAGTTAAATCTTATCTTCGTTATATCTAATTTTATCCATTAGATTATTATTATAGAAATAATTAATTATTCCATTAATATTTTTATATTTACTTTTACTAATATCACTATATAAACTATAAAAACCGATTTCAAAATAGAAATTTCTCATTTCTAATGCTTTATCTTTATTATATTTATCAATATCAATATTGTTATCTACAATAAATTTAAGTAATTTCTTTTTATTTAATTTATTGATTTCAGTTTTAGTAATATTTATATTTGCAATAATTTTATGTTTTTTAATAATATCTTTTAGATATGTTATACCATAATGCTTACATTTAGTAATTAGTGGATTAATATTATCTCCTACGATTTGAGTCATTTTATATTAGTAGAAAATTGTTTCTAAATAGTTTATATATTATATATAAATAAATATATTTCAATTTATATATATATATATATTTATATATATAACGAAAACTACTTAAAGACAATTTTCTATATATATATATAAGAGAAAATGAGTGCATTCAATTTAGAAGATTTACATAAATCCCTTTACCGTAATACTATTAAAATTCGTAATATTGAAAAGGAAAATAAAAGTATTATTGATAGTATCAAATTAGTTGAAACTATTAATAAATATGACGACGATAAATTAGATAATTTAGATTCACAACTAAAAGAAATTTTAAATTTACAAAAAAAAATTAATAATGAAATTACTACTGAAGTTTGTAAAAGTAAAAAAGATAAAATTACTGATAAATATTTAAATCTACCTTATGATATTAATGAAATTATTAGAAAAAAAATTATTGACGATAGTGTAGTAAAAAAAGAAACAGATAGTCTTACTTATGTATTTAGAGATATTGAAAAATTTTTCCTAAATATTCTAATGCATAGAGTAAGTGATTATATTGAATTAGTTTATAATGGTGGAAGTACAAATCAGGATAATTTTATAACTCAATTACTTAATTATGGTAGAGATAGATTAGACGATTGTATTAATAATATGTTAGAATTTGATAATTTATATTGGTTATTAGACAGAAATCTTATGGGAACTCCACATTTAACTCATAATGAATGTAAAAAATATATCCGTATTATTGATTGTTTAAGTGAAAATAAATATGAAAATTTTATTAAATCTAAATTACAACAAATACAAACTAAATATAGACATTTAGTAGTAAGATTAAAAAATCTATTTAGTTTAAGATATATTAATCTTCATAATAACATTTTTAGAGTAGACCGTATTGGAGATTCTTTAATCCGTAAAACTAATGGTAATAAAAATGGTATGGGTTATAAAAAATTAAAAAATGAAATTTGTAATATTTTTGTAGAAGAAATACCTGAATATATGAATGAAAACACTTATAAAGAATGGAATTTAGAATATCTTAATACTTTTACTTATAATAGTTGGTTTTATCAAAAATTTGATTCAAATAAGCAAATGTTAAAAGATAGTTTATCGTGTTGGGATAAATATTCTCTACAGGTAGGTGCAGACGGAAATCTTAAAGCATTATAAAATAATAATAATTAAATTAATAAAATAAATATTAAATTAAGAAAATAAATATAATTAAATTTATATATTATATATAAACTATTTAAAGATTATTTTCTATATATAATATATATGGTGAAGACAACAGTAAAAGATTATTTTGAAGTTTATGTAAGATATTTGCATAATGATAAACAACAAACACTTATAAAAAATGTTGGTAAAGATTTTACTGAATCAAGGGAACATAAAAATAATGATTCAAAAAGTAAAATTAATGAATTTAAATTTAATATTTTAGAATTTGATAATTCAGTTGGATTTTATGATTTATGTAATCTTTGTAAATTTAGATTTAATAAGAATGATTATTCTAAAGACCAAGTTAAAAAATTTATGGAAGATAAATTAGGAGAAGAATATGATTTTCCTCCAAAATGGAGTAAAGATAAATATGAAAATTATAAATTAAGTATAAGATTAAGAGGATATAAAAAATCAATCAATAAAAATTTATCATATTTTTCTACACAAAATACTGGTATTAAATATCCAATTAATATTTTATCATATGGTAGGTACAATGAAAATAAAACAAGTAAATTCTTATTAAAATGTAAATTACTACATTATATATTTGTTGAAAATTGTGAATATGATTTATACATAAATGAGTATTATAATAAATTAAATGAAGAAGAACAAAAATTAGTAAATATTATTAATACCAATAATGATTTTCATTTATTAAATCTCGGTGGTTCACCGGTAAGAAATTATATTTTAGATTGGTGGTTAAATAGAAATTTTAAAAATATTGATAGAATTTGGTTATTAGACGATAATATTAATTATTATAATAGATTCAATAAAGGTAATAAAAATAAAATTTATAGTGATTTAATATTTAGTAGTATTGAGAAATATATTGAACCATATGATAATGTTGGTGTATGTAGTCATAATTTAAATAATCATATAAATGCAGAAGAATCAAGACCAATAATAGTAAAAAATGGAAAACATTATTCAAGTATGTTATTATTAACTGATAAACAATTTAGATTCAAACATAAATATAATGAAGATATTTTGATTAGTATTGATTATATTATATCTGGAAAATTAAACTTTTGCTTTAATCATTTATTATTTGATAAGGAAACCAGTGGAAAGGAACGAGGAGGAAATACAGACACTATTTATAAAAATGGTAGTAATGAGGGTTATTGTGATAAATATGATTATTTATATAATGAATTAAAAAAAATGTATGACTTACAATTAATAAAAATTAATGGTGATTTTGATAAATTTATACAATGTAAAAAAAAGTAGGTAAAGATAAACACCATATCATAAATTATAATTTACTAAATGTTGATAATCAAACTAAATTTGAATCAAAAATAAATAATGTAAATTTTGATAATTGTTTAGAATTAAGATAAATCATTTAATTTAATCCGTTTAGGTTTACGAATCATTGAATCAGTATGTAGTTCATTTTTTTCCTTATTGTATTTATAATTTAATTCAATAATCTTATCTAATAATTGTCCTCTTTTCATTCTACTTAATGGAGTATTATCACTTTTAAATTTTTCATTAATATTTCTCTTAATTTTTCCTAATGCTTTTTTAATAATTCTTACTGGAACTTTTTTCATATCATTTTCTAATTCTTCTTTAGTAGTCATTATATTTAATACTTACATTTTTTTTTAATTATTTTAACAATATAATTATTTTATTTTTTTTCGTTAAATAAGAAAAAATAAAATATTATATTTATTTATAATGCAGATTATAGAAAAAATTTTATCTATTCCTGAATTTCCTGATTATTTAATTTATCCAAATGGAGAAGTTTATTCAAAAAGAAGAAAAATAATGTTAAAACCGAGATATGATAAAGACGGTTATAAAAGAATCTCTTTAAAAAATGTATTTACAAAAAAATTAGAAACAGTTAAAATACATTATTTAGTTAGTAAATGTTATTTAGGTTATACAAAGGATTGTGGTTTAGTTGTAGACCATATTGATAATGATAAAACTAATAATTATCTTCATAATCTACAACTAATCACACAGGAACAAAATCAAAGAAAAGAACATTTTAAAAAATTGCAAAAAAAAAATGGATTACCTTTTTACATACATAAAAGTAAAAATGGATATTGTGTTAAGTTTAAACAAAATTTTGAAAAAAAAAATTTAGGTCATTTTGATTCACTTGAAAAAGCGTTACATGAAAGGAATGAATATTTTAAAGATTTATTCATAGGAGTTAAAATGTAATAACAATTGGTTCATTATGTTCTACTTTTGATTCTATTTTTTTTAAAGTTTTTATATAATCTAAATGAGGAATTGCTCTTTTAAAAAACTTATGATTTTTTACATAAATATCTAAATCTTCTTTATTAAATTCCTGTTTTTCATTAGGATTATATTTAATTAAAAAATCATGATATTTATAAATATATCTCATTATATTTGCAACTTCATTAAAACTTTCATAATCGTTTAATGTTAAATCATAATTATAATTTTTTCTCCAATATCTAATTTTTTGTTTTTTATTATCACTAACTCTTCTTAATTTCAACATTTCTTCTTTGGAATTGTACTTTTCACCAGTTTTAACACAATATAATGATGGAGGCATTTTGTATCTATACTATATAATAAGATTTTTTTTTTAAATAGTTTTATTTATTATATGAAATAAAACAAAATTATTCTTTAAATAAATATTTACTCTTCTGCAATATCAACAACAACTTTATCTATAATTTGTTCTTTTACTAATTCTCTTGCCGCTGGGTTTCTTTTTTTAGGGTTTGTTGGTGGAGGTAAATCTGCTAATCCAATTCTTAATGCATTTAAATCTAATAGTGGTTGTAATTTATCACTTCCCATAATTGCTACTATATCACTATATCTTGATTCTGTAAATTGTGTTCTTGGTTTAGAAGAAAATTCGTCTAAATTACCTAATGCACCTTTTAATGCATTTGAAACTGTTACTCTTAAAAATTTACCGGTTCTTAATTTTGAACCTCGTTTAACTGGTTGTGCACCGCCAGGTTCTCCTGCAGGAATAGGAACACCTGCCGCTGGTTCTGCACCTGCGTCAGGTCTTCCTTCAGGTGCGTCTTCTTGTGGTGGTTGTGGTCTTACTCTTTGTATTATATTTCCTTCTTCGTCCATTTCTATATCTTCATTTTTCATTCTTTCAATATTTCTCATTAGATTCAATGCTTTTAATCTAAATCCTTGATAAACACTCTCAATACTTACTTTTTCTTTACCTTCTAATTTATTATATTCTTTATCTATATTTTGTAATATATTTTGTACTTCTCTTTCTTGGTCGGCTAAAATATCTTTTTTAGTTAATCCACCAGCGGCATTTGATTCCATAATTATTTTATCAAATTGAGTAAATGCTTGTTTTATTTTTGATTCTAATTGTTTTGCATTTTCGTCTGCAGGTGTTTTTTCTTCAGTTGTAGTTTTTTTATCTGTGATTTGTTTTATTTCTATTTTTTGTGCTTTTGCAATTTCTCTAATAACATCTTTGGGGTCTAATGTTAATTCTTTTAACATTCCTGAATCTAATTGTCTTAAATTCATATCACTATCCATAAATGCTTTTTGTTGTGTTGTTAACGATTTTAACCATTTATCATGTTGGTCTAAAATATCGTTTCTTGTTTCATTTAATTGTTGTTCTTGGAATGGAGGTAATTCAAAGATTCCATCATCTATTTTTACAATTTGTTGAGTCAATCCTTCAATATATTGTCTATATTGTGAATAAATATCAGTCCAGCCCGGAGGTGATTTTAAATCAATTTTTTTACCACCACCAATATCAAATCCTTTATCTGTTTCTAATTGTGGTACTTGTGGATTCATTGGTTCTCCTGAATCAGTTGTAGTAGTTGGTTCTTCAGGTATTTCTGGTTCTTCAGGTGTTTGTCTTTCTTTTTCCATTTCTGCTTCTGCTTTTTCTCTATCTTCAGGTGATAGTTTATTTAATATTTCTTGTCTTAATTGTTCTAATGTTTTTTCTGCGTCACTATCAGGTACTTTTGTTGGTTCAACTCCGCCAGTTCCGGAAGGTATTGGTTGTA